>Ga0302320_10004650_pt1 | contig 31104 bp, 19 predicted proteins | sample Bog_T0_3_FD_202130 | JGI IMG/M metagenome (GOLD analysis project Ga0302320, IMG submission 202130) | Peat permafrost microbial communities from Stordalen Mire near Abisko, Sweden - Bog_T0_3 | ecosystem: Environmental > Terrestrial > Soil > Wetlands > Peat | place: Sweden: Abisko, Stordalen Mire... | reverse complement strand
ATTTGCGACGCCTGCTAAGCCGACCGGCGGAGTGGAAAATTACGAGTCGCCGATCGCCCCGGGGCAAACGCAGCACTTAACCCAATATCTCCGTTTTGGCACGGCGACAGACACGGTTTCGACCCTTGCACCTGAAGCATTCGCCTCATTCCAGACGGCCTTTCCCAATATTGTCAACTGGCCGGACCGGCGCCCGATCGCGACTTGGTTTACTGCGGAATATACGGATGACACGGTGGTGAATCCACGCGGGTATCTCTGGAACCCGAATTTGAATGTTTCGCAGGCGTCCGGATTCCAGTCGGCCATGCTGGCGCAGGCCAAGAGCATCGTCGCGCGAATGAACACGATGGTTCCGAAGCCACAGGGAATCATTCTATGGGATCCGGAGGGTCAGGAATTCGTCCAATCGATGTCTTACATCGGACATCCCGACGATCTGCCCGTGTTGGCACCCGAGATGGACGCGGTAGCCGATCAGGTTTTCGGCTTGTTTACCGCGGCCGGTTACCGGGTTGGCATGACGATCCGGCCGCAGGACTTCGGCACCGGAACCTCCCTGCCGGCTACCTGCACTCCCAGCACGAATTACGTCCTGGCCGATAAGTTCGTCCTGCTCAACGCGGCTCCTCCGCATCGTGGTTACGTCTGTACGGCAACCAACACATGGACAGCGGCCCCTGCGGGTCAACCGTATACGCAGGTGTCAACGGACTCTGACTCTGCCGTCCTGGCTGAACTCGAGAAGAAGATTGCCTACGCTCAAACCCGATGGGGCGCGACACTGTTCTACATCGACAGCGACGTCTGGGTGAATGGCGATCCGATTTACGCGAACATATTCCGGGCTCTTGCTCAGCAGTTTCCCAATGTACTGCTGATTCCGGAAACAACGAGGCCTTATCACTACGGCGTCTCTGCTTCTTACCAGGCAGGCGCGAATCTGGGCAGTTACGGAACACCGACGTCAGCAAAAGTCATCTACCCGGGCGCGTTCAGTGTCGTCAGCATCGGCGGCATGAACTTTACCACAAGTATTCTCGGCCAACTCACTCAATCGGTGGCGTCGGGCGATATTCTGCTCTTTCCGGCCTGGTACCCCGCGTCGGAAATCACAACTACTCAACAGATATACACGGCTGCCCAGGCGCTTCCCTAGAGGTCGCGCGGGCCGAAGTCCCGCGACAGTCAACGCAAAAACAATGGTGAAGCTCGAGACGTTCGAGCTTCACCATTGTTCGCGTTCAGCGGCTGCACGTCATTTCCGGCACCTGTGCCCGGGACCGGTTTCCACCGGTTTCCCGCCGGCGTTTCGACCCGCTGGCGGAAGCAGCAGGAGAGGTTGACCCAGCAAGCCCCGACATATCCGAGTAAGCGTCCGGCGAAGACCGTCTCGGTTATTCAACGATTTGAAGTCTATACTCGCTGGGCGATCTTACCGAGCGCTTCGTCTTTACGCCGGGAGCAAGTTCGGTTACGATCTTGCTGATCGCCGTGTAGTCCGCCTCACACCCGGCTATCACGGCCTGTAATGCGCCCGCCGGGACGCTCAAATAGTTCCCACTGAGTTCAAGCTTATGTCCTTTTGCTATGCTCGACGCCCCTTCACCCATCGCGATGATCCGATACTCCCGTTCGTAAAACCAGTCATGCGATTTCGTCAGGAGCACGTGCGGACCGGTGTCGCCAGTTAATGCCTGCGGGGTCCATTCGGGATACGCAGATAAGTATTGGACCATTTGATCGGACCCGATGATGCAATGAAAGGCAGACACCTATACGAGCCCATGTTCCGAGGCACCGCCGATTGCACAGCTCAAATGCTTCGTTCAATCGGGGAGACGATGGAGTCGAGTCGGGCCGCCGCGGCTTTGGGCACTTCGCTGGCGTTTACGGTGCAGGCTGATGAGTATACCCATCCTGAAAGGATCGGGGTTCAGGATACCGCTGCGCTCGTGGCTCCCGTCGTGCCGTCCATTTTCCTTCCATCCACCATGTCGCCCAATGCGACGACAATCTTCCGCGGACCTACATACGGGTCACGCGCGTGAGCAACCAGCATATTATCCAGGCTAACCAGATCGCCCTCTCGCCACTCAAATCGCACCGCATTCCGTTCGTACACCTCACCAACATGATCCATCAACACGTCCTCGATCGGTGACCCATCGCCGAAATAGACATGACGCGGCAATTCGTCGCGTCCGAAGATGGACAGCAGGGATTCCCGAACCGCCTCGTCAAGGCAATGAATGTGATGGAGCTGAACCTGGTTGAAGAACGACATCTCGCCTGTCTTCGGGTGACGAAGTACAGCACGGCACCGCTGGCTGACACGTAACCGGTCCTTGCCCGGCCACTCACACGTCATCCCCGCCTTTGCGCAGGATTCCTCCACGACGGCGGGATTTTCCGTGCCGAAGAACCGCTGCCAGCTAACATCGAGTCCTTCAGAAAAATTCCGAACGTACATCAGCCCTTTCTCTTCGAACTGGCGAACCACCGTGGGATCCATATCGCGGTACACCTTACGGCAATCTACAATCGGAGTTGCTCCGCCTTCTTTGGCGACGAGCAGACAAAAGAAGTTAATTTTGCCGGGCCACCCGCTCATGTGAGAACTTTCGTTGTGGTAAAGAATCGACTTGTCTTCCGGATAAGGCGTCGAAGTATAGACTTTACCAGCGACACCCTCGCGCGGCAGGTCGCCATATTCCGCGTAGAGCTCGTCGCACATGGTTCCGGCCACCTTTTCAAAATCAGCCGCACTGCGCAGCCCAAAGCCGCGAAACAGAATACCGCCGTGCTGGGACCGTTTCTGGTCAACGTAATCCCGCTGGCTTCGAATCCACTCCGCCAGATCCATCTGATCCGTTTCCGGCTCCATGATCAAAGGGAGCGGCTGGTCCGGAGCCAGTTGGCTCTCCCGCACCGGATTATAAGTGGATAAGTCGACGGTCTTCCGCCGGATCGATCCCAAACTTTTCTTTGGTGCAAAACTCGAATTCTGCATTCTTCCTCCTGCTATGTGTTGTCTCTGATCCGCTCAACTACGGCGATACCGCTCCCGGGAAACCGGGACAATCCCAGCTTCGATCGGCTCCCGGACCGAGGCTTGTGCCTCCTGTAAGGACCCCGCCATTCCTTCGATTGTCGGTCGGTCGAAAAGAACCCGCATATCCAGCGATACGCGGAACTGCTCGCGGACTCGCGAAATGACTTGAGTCGCCATCAGGGAATGGCCACCCATCTCAAAAAAATTATCAGTCACGCCAACCCGCTCGCGACGGAAGACTTCCCTCCAGATACCGGCGATCGCCTCTTCGGTCGGATTGCGTGGGGCAAGATAGACCGGCTCCTCAATCAGCGTCGGCTCTGGCAGATTCTGCCGGTCGACCTTGCCGTTAGCGGTCAAAGGCAATCGGGGCAGAAGCGCGACCGCAGAGGGAATCATGTATTCCGGTAACTGCTCCTTCAGGAACTCGCGCAATTCCGCGGACCTGACAAGAGAGCCGCTTTTCGGTACCACGTATGCGATCAGCCGCACTTCGTCGCGGGCATCTCTTCTGGCAACGACGATTGCCCGGCGAACGCCAGGATGCCTGCAAAGCGAAGCCTCCAGTTCTCCCAATTCGATGCGAAACCCACGGACCTTCACCTGATCGTCTTCGCGCCCGAGAAACTCTACGTCGCCGTCAGCGCGGCAACGCGCCAAGTCGCCTGTGCGGTACATTTTTCCGGTGCCGAAAGGATTGTCGACGAAGCGCTCATGCGTCAGTTCAGGCTGATTCAGATAACCGGCCGTGACGCCGTCACCGGCGATATAAATCTCCCCCTTTACTCCGATCGGAACGGGTTGTCGAAGCGCATCTAAGATAAAAATCTGAGTATTAGCAATCGGTCGTCCGATCGGTATAACGCCGTTCAGGCCGTCCTCGGAACCGAGCAGAAAGGTCAACGATCCGACGGTCGTTTCCGTGGGGCCGTAATGATTTAGTATGGCCAACTCCGGAGACAATTCGCGGATTCTTCGCACCAGCCGGGGCGTGAGAAGTTCGCCCCCTGTGACCAGAACTTTGCGGGGAAGCGTAGATGCGCCCTCATCGGTCTCAAGCAGGGCCTGAAGATGCGATGGAACGATCTTCAGGACGTCGATTGGGAATTCTCTCTGGTAAGCCGCCAGTTGCGCGCAATCGCCAGCGACTTCCTGGCTGATCACATGGACACAACCGCCCGAAAACAACGCGGGAAAGATACATGTGTTCCCCAGGTCCGCGCTGAGAGTCGAGACGGTGGCGAAATGAAGTCCTTCGGGGAGCAACTCCGCGCCCAGTTTCCTCGCAATGAAGGTTGCATAGTTCACGAGGTTTCGGTGGCGAACGCAAACTCCTTTGGGAGTTCCGGTGGATCCCGAGGTAAAAATGATGTAAACAAGGTCATCCGGCGTCGCTCCTGCCGTTGGGTTGGCATGAGACTCCGCGATCCACATCTGTTCATCCTGATCCAGGCAAATACGTGTCCCTGCGAATTCCGGAATGAAGCCGGATAGTTTGGTTTCCGTGACCACCGCAACCGCATCCGTTAACTGTTGAGCAAGCCGGGCCTTGGGGTTGTCGGCATTCAACGGAATATAGGCGGCGCCGGCTTTCAGAACAGCCAGCAAACCAACGATCATTTCCACACCGCGATCGAGGCACAGGCCGACGTGGCGGCCGGGCTCTACGCCTAATAGGCGCAAATAGTGCGCCAGTCGATTTGATCGCTCATTCAACTCGCGATATGTAAGTTGGCGACTACCGGAGCGCACAGCGGCCCTCTCCGGAGTCCGCTCAGCCTGAGCCTCGAATAATTCGTGGAAGCAGCTGCCGCGCGGATAATCCTGACCAGTAAGATTCCATTCTTCGACCACCTTTTGGCGCTCAGCTTCAGTCAATACGGCCAGCCGGCTAACCGGTGACTCCGGAAACCTTAGGGCGGCCGCCAGGAGAGTCCGGAACGACACTAGCCATCTTGCTGCCGCGTCAGCATGAATACGGCCGGCATTGAAGCTCAGGTCGAATGCGATATTCGAATCGCTGCGGTAAACAGAGAGTTTGAGGGCGAAACGCTCGCCGCACGCCCAGCCCTTCCCAACCGCGAACGTGATTGAACCGGCTTCCTGCGCAGGCGGGAACCGAACGTACTCAAACGCAACCGCGCCGCTGCCCGCACCGTCGCCAGGGTTGAAATACTCTTGCCTGTGCAAAGCGGCGGGAACCGCCTCGTTCAGATGTTCGAGCACATCTGCGAAGGAGAAATCTCCGTCGAAGCGGGCTGGTATCGGCACAAACTTTCCCACCGCCCCTAACGCGCCCTTCAGCTCATCAAACTCCCGGCCCTCGGCGAACACTCGGGTCGTGAACCGAGGTTGCCCGCTTAAGCGCCAAAGCAGGCTCTGCCAAACCGCTAGCAGGATAGTCTCCTCGGAGACGCCAAACCTTGTCATCTCAGCATCAAGCGCGGCCAACTCCGGACCGGGTACCATCGCGGATACGACCGCCGGCTGGAATTCCGACACACCGGCGTCTTCTTCAGTCAGCCCAAGGTCACCGCCTGCTTCCTGCTGCTGTCTCCAAAATTCCTTAACCTCGGACGCCGCTTCATCGTCGGATTCGATCGTATCGGTCTGCCACTGCGCAAACTGGATATAGCGAAAAGGTTCTTCGTCGCCCGGTGTCAACCCTGCATATGCGGATGCGAGCTCGTCGATTACGATGGCGAGCGAGGGCCAATCACACAGTAGCGAAGGAACCGTAAGCATCAGGACAGCCCGATTCTCTGCCAGCGCAACGAAGTGCGCCTGAACCAAAGGCCCATGCTCCATGTCAAACTGGCGCTGCTTTTCCTGCGAAAAGATCTGATTGATCCGCCGATCCTGCTCTTCCCGATTGAACTCATACAGGTCCAGAAGAGCCCAGGCCGGCTCACTACGATCAAGCACAGTCTGGAACGGAGTTTTCAGACCCGGATGCGCGACGCAGACCGTCCGCAGAATCTCGTGCCGCGAAACAACGGTGGCCAGGGACTGGCGCAAACGTTCCGGTTGCACGGTTCCATCCAACAGCAACTCGGCTACTACGTTGAAAGGCGTCGCGCCAGTTTGCGCGAGCCAGATCATAGCCTGTTGCGGCGAGAGCCGGAATACGGAATTCACCTGACGCTCCATCTGTTACTGTTCCCCGCTTCGGTGTAATTCCGATAATTCGACCATTCGTGGCTGAGCCGACATCAGTTTCTTGCGCTGCGACTGCCTGCGTTCTTCCTTATCGGCATCGCGTCGCAGTTTTTCTTCCTCGCTCAACATGTCCAGGGTGCTGAGGCGAGCTTCGGGCTGATGAATTGCGCTTCTGATAAGCGTCTCGAATTGCCCGGCCCAGCGCCGAATGGTTTCCCCTTCAAACAAATCCGTTCGATATACCCAATATCCCCCCAGACGGTCTTCCCGCTCAGCCATAAACAGCGCCAGATCGAATTTCGACCTCTCCAGCGGCATGTTGAAACCACTGAGTTCCAGACCGGAGAGCGAACGCAACTGTGCCGGAGTGTTTTGCATCACGAACAGCACCTGCACCAGCGGGTTGTGGCTCGCCTTGCGCTCTGGCTGCAGATCCTCTACCAGTTTGTCGAACGGCATGTCCTGATGTGCGTAAGCGCCGAGAGCAGTGGTACGCACTCGCTGCAACAACTCGCGAAAGGTTGGATTACCCGAAAGATCCGTACGCATAGCCAGCAGATTGACAAAGAAACCGATCAGCGATTCCGCTTCCAAAGTGGTCCGGTTCGCCACGTCCGTTCCAATAACAATCTGTTCCTGCCCGGAGTAACGCGACAGCAGCATCTGAAATACCGCGAGAAGCGTCATGAAGACAGTGACGTCCTCCTGGCGGCTGAAAAGCTTCAGATCCTGCGACAGTTCTGGTGAGAGCCAACTTATTTCCATTGCACCCTTGTGCGAGCCTGCGAATGTACGGGGATGATCGGCAGGCAGTTCAAGCACCGCGGGCGCGCCTTTTAGCTGATTCCTCCAATATTCAACCTGGCGATTCAGGGCCTCACCCTGCAGCCATTGCCGTTGCCACGCGGAGTAGTCGCCGTATTGGATAGTCAGATCCGGCAAAGGCGACGGCTTGCCCTGCAAAAAAGCCTCGTAAAGAACACTCAGCTCTCCCAAAAAGATGCTGGCAGACCAGGCATCGCTGATGATATGGTGAGCGGTCAGGAGAAAGACGTGATCGTCAGGGGCCAGTCGGATCAATTGTGCCCGAATCAGGGGACCACTTGCCAAATCGAAGGGCGTGAGCGCATCTTCCTGCGCGATCGCGCGCGCTGCGGATTCCAGTTCCGAGGCCGGCAAGTGTGTCAGATCCGACACCTTCATGGCTATCGTCATCGATTCGGCGATGATTTGGACCGGTTGTGCCTCATGGATTCCAAATGTCGTGCGCTGTGATTCGTGCCTGCGGAGGATCTCATTAAGCGACTGTTTTAGCGCATTTTCGTTGAGCGGTCCTTTCATGCGAAGGGCGCGCGGAACGTTGTAAAGAGGATTGCGGGGGTCCATCTGGTCAAGCACCCATAATCTCTGCTGCGCAAACGACAACGGCATCGGTTCATCGCGGCTCACGCGCGTGATCCGGGGTAACAGAAGTCCATGCCCTTTGTGCCGCGCCTCGTCAATCCAGGCTGCGAGCTTCGCAACTGTAGGAGATTCGAACAACAAACGCAGAGGCGGGTCGATCGCGAGACTGCGCCGCACCCGCGAAATGACCTGCGTCGCTAACAGCGAGTGACCGCCAATCTCAAAGAAATTATCGTCGATGCCTACGAATTCCCGGCGAAGAACCTCTGCCCAGATCCCGGCCACCACCTGTTCGGTAGGGTTTCGGGGGGGAACAAAGGCGCCGGTCTTGCTTCCAGCGACTTCCGGTTCAGGCAGGTTCTGGCGGTCAATCTTTCCGTTCGGAGTGAGGGGCAGTCTGGGCAAAATAACGATTGCCGCTGGCACCATGTAATCGGGAATCTGCTGTTTCAAGTGCTCGCGAAGCGCGTCGACAGCGGGCGTCTGATCGCGTCGCGGGACTACATAGGCAACGAGACGCGCGTCGCCGCGCTCGTCGGGGCGGGCAACGGTGATCGCCTGAGAAATGGAGCAGTGCGAACATAAAGCCGCATCTACTTCCGCCAATTCGATTCGGAACCCGCGGATCTTAACCTGGTTATCGACCCGGCCTATAAACTCGACACTTCCATCGGGAAGGTACCGCGCCAGATCGCCGGTCCGGTACATCTCTCCGCGGTTCGCGAACGAGTCGGGCAGGAACCGCTCCGCGGTGAGTTCAGGTTGATTCAAATAGCCAGCGCTCACGCCATCTCCGGCAATATAAAGCTCTCCCGCGACTCCGGGCGGGACAGGCTCCCGATGGGAATCCAGAATATAGATTCGGGTATTCGCAATGGGCCGCCCGATCGGAACCGTGTCTCGTCCCTGATGCTCGTCCGCGTACTCAGTCAGCCCGAGCGTCAGCGATCCCACTGTCGTCTCTGTCGGACCATAGTGATTCAGGATTTCGCAGTCTGGTTTTAGCGCTCGAATTTGATCCAGCAATCGGATAGTAAACGCCTCTCCTCCAAGGATCAGGAATTTACGCGGCAGGACACCCTTTCCACCCCCTGAATCGAGCAGCGCCGCCAGATGCGAAGGCACGATCTTGAGAACGTCCACGGGGTCGCGCTCGTTCGATTCGCACAGCCGCTGGCTATCGGCAGAGACATCGGACGGTATCACCTTCAAGCAGCCGCCACCGATCAGCGACGGAAAGACGCAGGTGTTGCCGAGGTCTGCGCTCAACGTGGACACAGTGGCGAACATGAGCCCGTCCGGATAGTTTTCGAGCCCCAGCCTGCGGGTGACAAACCATGAGTAATTTACCAGGTTGCGATGCCGGATCGCGACTCCCTTGGGGACGCCGGTCGACCCGGAGGTATAAATCACATAGGCCAAATCCTCAGGTCCAGCCAAGGGTTCGGGATTGGTTCGCGGCTCACCGGACAACTCGGCCCAGTCGCCTTGCACGCATATCGTGCGTCCGGCAAACGCAGGTAGTTGCGGCAAAAACTTCGGTTCGGTTACGAGTGCGACAGCCCCTTCCAGTTGGGCAGCAAGCCGGGGCTTTGGATGGTCAGCGCTCAGGGGCACATAAGCCGCGCCAGCCTTCAAAATCCCCAACAAGCCAGCTATCATTCCGATCCCGCGTTCAACACAGAGGCCGACCGGCGTATTGGGACCAGCTCCTGCTTTGCGTAGTGCATGCGCCAATTCGTTGGAGCGCTCGTTCAACTCCTTGTAGCTAAGGGAAGATTCCTGGCAGCGAACTGCTGTTCGATTCGGCGTTCGACTGGCTTGCTGCTCGAAAAGTTCGTGAGTACAGCATTCGCGAGGGTACTCGGCCGTAGTCTGGTTCCAGCCCACCAGGAGACGCTGCCGCGCTTCGATATCAAGAAGGGGTAGCCGCCACGCCAGGATTTCGGGGTGCGCGGCGGCTGTCGCCAGCAGAGTCGCGAGTTGGCGACTCCAATCCTGCACAGTGGCCACGTCCAGCTTTGAGACGTCATAATGCAACTCGAAAGACAGGGCATCCTCGTGCCGGCGCACTACAAATTTCAGTTCGAATCGTTCGCTGAGTGAAGTCAGTTGACGGGTAGTGAACCGGACGCCGCCCGAATTGAACGGGGGAGGCAGCTCGGCATACTCAAACGCGAGCGAGATGCGGGCACCTTCTTCCAACTGGGTCCAGGCAAAGCTTTCCTGCCACTTCTCAGCTTCCTCAAGCGCTTCCCGCGAAGTCTCGACCAGGCTTGGGAGCGGACTCTCCAGGTCCACCGTGAACTGAAGTGGCAGAGTAGTCGCAAGCGGACCGATTGCATCGCGCAAATCGTCGTACTTGCGCGACCCGGTTTCGCAGCCGATCACCAGCGTCGATTGCCCCAGAATGCGGGACAGGAATACCTGCCAGCAGGCTAGCGCAAACTCCCGAGAATTCTCGCCCAATCGGCCCGTCTCAACGACGACCATCGCAGGCACGAAACCGGCGTGTGTTTGATGCCCGAACCCGGCCATAACGGCCGGTATTTGAGTAAAGTCGATGTTCCGAAAGTACTCCCGCCAGTAATCGCGGCCGGCCCGGGTCTCGTCACCCGTAAGCAGATCATCCTGCCACTCTGCGATGTCCGCGTACTGGAGAATCTCAGTCTCGTCTTCGGGGCGGGCGGACGCATAGCGATCCGCGACGGCCATAATCAGGTTTCCGAGGCTGATGTTGTCTGCGCACATCGCCGGAAGACCCAACGTCAGAACTGAGCGTCCCGGCCCGAGAGTCGCCAGTATGGCATTAAGGGTCGGTCCCGTGTCAAGGTCGGGAGACGTTGCCGCCAACTCCCTGATGCGAAACGTTTGAGTTGCTTCGTCCAGCCCGGTAAGGTCTGGCGATTGCCAAATGAAGCCAAAATCGTTCTGGATTACCTGAAACGGAACCTTCAGGCCGGTTTGGCGGCGAAATACAGTCCGAAGGATCTCATGGTTTCGGAGCACCTCGGCAATGGCATCGCGCAGCCGGATCGCGTCCACAATGCCATCTAACAGCACTTCACAATGCGCCAGCCATGGCACACCAGGTTCCGACGACTGCTGTGACCAGATATGTTCCTGCTGGGCGGAAAGCCGTAAGCCCACGTTCGTGGCAGTCATCTCATCAATTGTAATCTAACAGACCTCTGAAATAGCAGGTTGGTAGTACTACATTCAGGTTCGACAAGTTTGTTTTTTGGGTTTTTCCATGTTGGCCGGTTCGTTAACCGAAGCGAACTAACCATTGAGAATCTTTCGAGTTAGCTGAAACAACTTTAAGATGAAGGCACGTTGCGCAAGTTCCACTAGAAAATACGGGACGGCTCTAAAGCGGCTGGAAAGCAGGACTAAAATATGGCGGATATCGCATCGACCTCAGATTCAACCGTGGATAGCCCATTCACCAAAGAATTTGGCGATCAGAACCCCATCAAGCGATCCGACAAATCCCCATTTTTGGCTGCTTTGTCAGGGGTATTTAAAGGACGTGTCCAATGGCTATTGGCGCTGGCGATCACTGCAGTCCCCGCATTTGCCAGCGGAATCCAGTATGTGTGCGATACGACCGTCAGCGCTAGCGTCTGCACAACACTGCAAACAAATATTGCCGGTCAATATGCTGCCATTTTCACCAACGCCAATGCCATTATCTACGTGGAGGTTGGAGGCACCGGCAGCAGCGTCAGCGAAAACACGCAGTTCTACAACACAGTCAGCTATGCCGCTTACTATGACGCCCTGGTTGCCCACGAATCCGGCGCCAACGACGCGACTGCCGTGGTCAGCCTGAGAGGGGGTACAACGAATCCCGTCGGCAGTAGTGATGGCGTTGCCGTAACCAGTTCGCTCGATGCCGCCCTTGGCCTCGCTGGAGCGTACGGCGTTAACACGAGCGACCAGTCGTGCACAATTGGAAACTCCGGTTGCTACAACGACATCATTACGGTATCGAAGTCCTTGGCATTCTACTATGACATCGGCTCATATATTTCCGGCGAATACGACTTCTTCACCGCGGTGGAGCATGAGACAGACGAAGCGCTCGGCACGTCCTCGTGTATCGCTAATACCCCGGGCGGCACTGCGCCGACGCCTTCATCCGGATGCGCCAATGGCCAGTACGGCCAAGCTATACCCGGTGTCAGTGCCGCAGACCTGTTTCGGTACTCAGCACCGGGAACCCGAACATTCGTCGGAGCAAACGGGAATCAGGCGGAAGGCTCTTCGGCATATTTCTCTATCAACGGAGGTAAAACACCTATTGCCTGGTATAACAATACGAATAACGACAACGACTACGGCGATTGGGAGGCGGCCTGCAAATATGTTCAGGATGCTGTCGGCTGCAACAACAGTACGAGTGCCGGTCTAAATATCACGAACGACGGTGGAGCGGAAGTAGCCGCCCTGGACGCCGTAGGCTACAACCTGACGAACTATGGAGAAGTCATATCGGGGATCAATCCAGTCGCAGCACCTGAGCCCGACACCACTGAACTGGTCGCTTGGGGCCTCCTGGCGGTCTTGGCGGGGGGCATCGTCAGGCGGCGAAGTTCCGCGCGTCGTAAGGTCTCCGACCGCTGCATGGGGAAGTGTAGCATAGAAGCGAAATGTTAACCTCGGGCGGAGGAACTCGGTCGCGAAGCCCGCTCGACAGCTTAAAGGCGTCGAAAAGAGACCTTCGGTCGACCCGTCCAGCCAGAAAACCTTACCTTCCCGTGGCCCGGCGAACCTGAGCCGCCTGAGCCACAGCTGCGAAATCAGGCGCGGTCAGAACCGACAGGTCGCATTTCGACACGATCCCATTCATGCAATTATCCAGATTCCTCTTCCTGCGGGCCGCAAATACCGCGTCGTGTCCACTCGGCTTCAATGCCAACGGGTCACAATTGGCGGATCCCTTCAGGCAATTTTCCAAATTGCGCTCCTCGTTACCCGCGCTTACTCTAGCAGCTTCGCTCGGTTTCAGTGAGGCCGGATCGCAGGTGACGGACCCATTCACGCAGGCGTCAAAATTTCGCCTTTGTGAGGATGCCGAGGCCTCACTTGCTTCCTGTTTGCTTAGCAGGAGGGGATCGCAGTTCGGTGACCCTGCCAGACATGCATCCCGATTGCGCCGACGCCTGGCTGCTTGGACAGCGTCGGCTTCCCGATCCCGCAAAATGGCCGGATCGCATTTGACGGAACCCTCAAGACAGCGAGTCAGATTGCGTTTCAAACGTTCCACGGCAACGCGTTTTGCTTCATCATCACTCAGTAATACCGGATCGCAATTCGCCGCACCTCCGAGACAACGATCCAGATTCCTTCGTTGGATAGCCACTTTGAACTTTTTTTGTTCTTCAGGCGGAAGGCCGGTGGGATCACAGCCAGACGAGAGTGAACGACACGCCTCCAGATTTCGCTGGCGGGAGACTTCGGAAATTCTCGTGATGTCGTCCGGTCGAAGACGGCTAACGTCGCAACTGGCTAGTGCTCGCAGGCATCTTTCCACGTTGTCATCAGTTTTTTGCCGACCTGCCGTAGACTCCTGAGCTGGCAGGCGGGAAACCCAAAAAATCAGAATCACGCCTGTTGCAACAAATATCCTGAAGCGGATTGATCGGACCTGACCACGAATATTGACCATCATCTACCCGATCTTGAATTATAGAAGATTGATGAGGCTCGGATCGATGTTTTAAAATTGAAGACAGCAGGAAAGTGCCCCCAATCGGAGGCCCCGGCATTACGATACGGGAGCGGAGATCGGCGACCAGACTCAAAGATCCAAGGAGCACAATCCCAAGAGGATATTGAAGCCAGACCTTCTCGATCTGTGAATCTACGATAGGCGTTAAGAATTGGAACTAGAAAAGGGGCGCATCTGCCTATGCGCCCCTTTTAATATTTAGAATGACGCCAGAGCTAAACTGCTTGCCTCCTCTTTCGCCTCATCACCATCGCGGCCAAACCAATCAAACCTGCTCCTGTCAATCCGAAAAGCGCCGGCTCTGGGGTAGGGTTGCTAAACGTTGTCGTCCCGGCAGGTACGCTAATCAGCGCTCCCAAGCTTACGGCGGAAGCGTTCGGCCCGATTGTCAAGCTACCGTTGGTCAAATTGTCAAGAGTGTAGGAAACCCCCTGAATTACTACTGTCGCCGGACTCGTGAACGTCAGAATCGCTGAGCCGGTTGCAGGTCCTGTTCCTGCGGAGAGCGAACCGGTGAAAGAGGCACTGCTAAGAGTACCGCTACCACTGCCGGAGCAACACGGAAAGCCAATGTACGGATACAAAGTCTGATCGATAGTAACCGTGAACGTACCGGAAGGGGTCAGCGAACTGTTGCTCGGTATTGAGGACGAAAAAGTTCCCAGCGTAGCTTGAAAATTAGCGTCGCAATTGGGTGAAGCCGGATTACTTACGCACCCTGCACCCGACAGCCCGAGGTACGTCACACTGGCACTGTTGCTACCAGTGAACGTAGAACCAGACCCGTTAAATGATCCCGACGTGGTGTAAGTGACTACGATATCAGCTGAAGCAGGAAACGCTACAGCTAAAAAGCCCCCCAAAAGAAGCAGCGGTGTTATGTTGGTCCATCTGAAATTCTTCATTGGATTTGATCCCCTCCGTTAAAAATGATACTTGTCGATTTACCTTGTTTGCGCTTCAGAACAAGTATAGCGATCAAACCGACACCGAGCACACTGTAGAACGTTGGTTCCGGTGTGGTCTCGTCGGCCTGAATAGTTGTTACGCCGTTGCCTATGACTAACTGGTTGGAAGCGAAACCAGCTCCACCTAGGCCTTCCAACGTGTATGTCACGCCACCGATGTTGACCGATGTATTCGCGAACGTTATGACCAAATCACCTGTGGTGAAAGGCAGGATGCTCTTTGACAATTTGCCGCTAAAGGTATCGCTGCCAAAGTTGTTACTGCCAGCGTTGGGTGATGTCTGGTTGATCGTCAGCGTGAAATTGCCTGATCCGGTAATCGAAGTGCCGGTCGGCACTGTCGACGTAAACATTCCCAAATTGCCCGCACTGGGAGCCGTTACGTTTGCCGATCCTGGCGAAAATACAACGCTTGACGCGCCCGTCCCGTTGTAGGTAGCTCCACCACTCGCAGAAAACACTCCTGTAGTGGTGTACGTGACTGTGCTAGCCAAGACTGGCGCGACTGTAGTGAGCAATCCGCCCAGTAGAAGCACTGATGTAACAGCTGTTGATCTGAAATGTCTCATAGGCCTTAATCTCCTCCTGATCAGCGTTCTTGCGACCGGCTTGGCTTCGAGGACCGCCCGAGTGCCAGTTATACAGCCTTCTACTTCCATATAACAGCCTGCGGAAGCTTTCGGTAGTATGAGTTAAATAGTACAACCTATCGCCTGTGGCAGTCAAGCGAAATCGTTGGAGATTTTTCTCGCCGGGCCGAACCCCACAATAATCAATAAAATATTTATTTTCATGTTGTTAGCGGCTGAGCTTCGACGTTCAGTACCGGTACCTTTGGTCTATGGTTGGAGGTATTGTACGTACTGGTAATCTCGGATTTGACGTGCTATCGCGTTGCAGACAACAGTTCGTTGATCTTAGCCTCATCGGCCTTCCCGGGCCGGTTGGCAAGCGCCGCTTCCAACTGCCTCCGGGCCTCGGGTTTGTCGCCTTGCTGAAACAGCGCTGAGGCATAATGGTAATGGTATACCGGTTGGGCTGGGTTCTTTCGAACAATATCTGCCAAGACCACTAGAGCATCGTGAGTCATGTTCTTCTTGATGTATATCCAACCCACCGTGTCGGAAAAGGCGGGGTTGCCCGGCTGCCTTCTGGAAGCGCCAAGAGCGAATTGTAGGGCGGCGTTTAAATCTCCGCCCGTTTCAGCGATCACGTATGCGAGGTTGTTCATTAGTAGCGGATTGTCCGGGTCGAGCGCAAGGGCGTCGCGATATGCCAGGCTTGCTTCCTGCGCACGACCGGCCTGCTCCAGGCTTAAAGCAAGCATCGAATCCGTCATCGCGTCCTTTGGTGCCAGCTTCCTGGTGGCCTGGAACTGAGCTATCGCCGCCGACGCATTGCCAGCCTGCAAAAAAGCGTCTCCAAGCCTAAGGTGGAACAGCGGGGAATTCGGATACTCGCTGGTGAGAGCACTGTACGCCTGAAGCGCCAGATCCAGTTTTCGCCCCCGCAAATAGACTTCCGCCAGCATCCCCCGAATGTCAGCCGAATCGATTCGGCCGAGTGCCTGTTTCAGCGTATCGACTGCGGCATCGTATCGTTGCTCCTGTGACAAAGAGTTAATTAATCCTTGCAGAGCGTCGAGGTTCTTTCGATCAGCCTCATACAGCGCCCGAAACATCGACTCAGCCTTGGCAAAATTCTTCTGCCCCAGCTGGATAGAAGCCAACTCAAGCTTTGGTGCGGCATCAGCCGGAAAATCGGTCGCAAGCTGGTTTGCTTCCGCGGCCGCCTGGCCCGTGCGGCCCAATCCTGCCAAACTCTTAATTTTAATTAACCTGGCTACCGGATTTTCCGGCGCTACCTGCAGGATTAGGTCCACATCTTGTAGTGCCTGTTGATAATTCTCCATGCGGAGGCTGGTGTCCGCAGCCAGCATGCGGGCCTGGGAAAGTTCCGGATCGATTTGCTGGGCCTCGTCGAACTCCGCCAGAGCGCCGCGCAGATCTCCGCTCAAAATTCGTGCCTTACCCAGATTGACTCGAACGATCGCGTCGGTTGGCTTCTCCTGGGCCAAGGACTGCAATTCAGCCGTTCCGGAGGTCAGCTTGCTCCGATCGCCGGAGTCGACGTCGATACTTGCTCGCATCATTCGCGCATCGTAGTCGCTACCGTGTTCCTTTAGTATTTGTTCGACGAGCTTTCGAGCCTGGTCCTTTTTTCCCTGGAAGATTAGGATTCTGGCGATCCGTTTTTGGTAGATGACTTTGTTTTTGGGGAACCTTGTCGCCCCGACCTGGAATTCAGTTACTGCATCATCCATTCGATTCAACGCAGCGTAGAAATCTCCAATTTGTAGGGCCGAATCCGGAAATCTGTTTCCTTCCTGCAGTCGCTGAATAGTTTGTTTCAACTCCGCTTCCTGCCCCGTACCCGCGTAATGGGAAGCAAGTTCCAGCCGGTATGCCGCATTATCCGCGTTGTTTGCTACCTTCGCCTTCAGAACCGCTTCCGCTTCCGCTAGCCTGTTTCCATTTATATAAAGACGGTATAACACGTCATAAATCGGGACGAATGTCTTGTCCTTTTGAATAAGTGACTGGCCCAGCTTTTCAGCTTCGGCGTCCTGATGCACCTGAATCAGACACTGTACAAGAGCGAGGACCACGTCCTGCTGCATGGGTCTGACCTCGTCCGCAGCTCTCAGAAGCCGCACTGCCTCAGAGTAGTGCTTGTCGAACATGGCGACGTAGCCCTTCAGTCGCAAACCGTCAAACGACTTCGGGTCCTCCTTCAGAAAAGCAGAGGAAGCGGACGAGACCTGATCGTAATAAAGCGCAGCGCGGGGATTTCTTAGGTATGCGGCAAAGCTAGCGTCGGCGAGAGCCACGGCAACGTCGTGTCGTCCTGGAAGACTGCCCGCTGCAACGACGAGACTCTTGTAAGCCTCATCTGCGTGGGCCTCCCGCAACAGCACGGTTCCCAGTCTGTAATATGCCTCGCCAAGCTTAGGATCTTTCTGAACGGCCTTCCGATAGTTTATTTCGGCGTCAGCATAGCGTCCTGATTCAAAGAATTTATTACCACGATCAATATATTGAACAGCGCCGACACCACATGCGGAGTCGAAAACGATGAGAATCGTAATGCCGGCGATTATTCTCTTGTGCACGTCTGGTTCGCACCTTCGACGAAGGATTATGATTTACTTGAATCGCATTCTGCGAGGACAAGCCGGGATCGCGACCGACTGATCGTTCCCATCCGCGCCCCGTATGACCAGACTATCTTGAATGGGGGCGTAGCACAATGGCCCCAGTTGCAAAGAGTACCGAAGGTCCAAATCGACTGATGATTCTCACTAGAACCGATGGTACTCTTTTGGGGCCAAGGCCTCACGAGGTATTGCGTAAATAACAAAATGTGTATTACCATCCTATATTCGCAACTTGTTTTGGAAGTGCTGATTTAGGGTACTGAAGTTTGGCCAACATGAGATCCGGGAACTGCGCAGTCAAAGATGGCAACGGAATCCCGAACTCCCGGGAACGATCCCGAACTTGTTTAGCCGGTCCGCGCGTGAACAGCAGTATCCCGGAGGCTGTGCTGTTGTCTCCATTGTCCTGCCGCCCGTTTGAATTTGAAATCAGTGGGACCAATCAATGCGAATATTGTTCCTGAATCAGTTTTTCTGGCCAGACACTGCAGCTACAGGCCAGCTTCTCAGCGACCTTGCGGAACACCTTGCCAATTCGGGTGAAACCGTTGAGGTTATCTGCGGTTCGGCAAACTATGGCGGATCCAACAGCGCGCCCTGCCCGGCGGTCGGTGTCACCAGACTGCCGACAGCACGGTTCTCTACCGGCGTTGGGGGCCGCCTTGCCGCATATTTCAGTTTCATCGTCGGATCGCTCTGGCACGGTATCCGTCAGCCAGCCCCCGACATCGTAGTTACACTAACGACACCTCCGCTAATCTCCCTGGTGGGAATGGCAATCCAGCAATTGCGTGGCTCCAAACATATTATCTGGGAGATGGACGTCTATCCGGATATCGCCGTCGATCTCGGCATGCTCCAGCGAAACGGACTACCGGCAAGAGTGTTCGGATGGCTCGCCGACTTACCGCGACGCCGTGCGAATCGTGTGATTGCGCTCGGCGAGTGCATGCGGTTACGTTTGCTGAGTCACGGTTTAGCGGAGGAGAATGTCCACGTGGCCGAGCACTGGGCCGATTGCGACGCGTTGTCCGCCCGGGAGAGGATCCGGATCGTGCCGCCGCGTCGTTCGGAGGAACTCTCGATTATCTATTCAGGCAATTTTGGACGAGCGCATGACGCGGAGACTATAGCCGGTGCGATGACCAAGCTGAATTGCGTGGACGACGGTTTTCGGTTTGTTTTTGGCGGGGGTGGCTCGCGCCAGGCATGGCTCCGGGACTTCTGTGAGCAGAATGCTCTGGCGAACACACAATTCCTGCCCTATTGCGAGCGTAGTGAACTTCATGCGAGACTGGCGCTCGGCCATATCGGGCTGGTAACCCAGCACGCCGATTCTGCGGGAGCCGTTGTCCCGAGTAAGGCGTACGGCATCATGGCGGCTGGGCGGCCTGTGCTCTATATCGGGCCACGGAATTCAACGACGGCGCTGATGATCAGGCGCTACGATTGCGGATGGCAGATCGATTGCGGAGATGTGCCGGGACTGGTAGCAACGCTGCGACACCTTAGGGCGCACGGGCACCTCGTGTCCGCCGCCGGCGAACGTGCATACCAGGCATTTGCTGATCATTACCAGCGTTCGCTCGGCGTTGCCCGCATGGCCTCTGCGATGGAACTGGGGATCGCGCGGGTTCCGGTCTTGACGGCTCAGACGGCAAATGGGGAAAAAGAGGCAATGAAAGGTGAATCTGGTACCAGCCCCAGAGTTGCGCAGAACGGCTGATCAGTCTGCCTGACTTATACTTGGTACTGATCCGATGGGTAAATCGGGTGCAAGTAATCGCGTCGACCTTGTTCTCAACTCTCACTCCCGGGCGACCTGCTTTCCGTGCATCCAACTCACGAGTACAACGATACACTGGGGACGAGGTACTGTTGGTGATACGCCAAGTCCCTATGCTGGTTTCATCGGTGTACGCTTACATGGGACACGCGAACGTTATTCGGAGTGGCCGTTCAGGAAACGAGCGTGCGGTTACGTCAGCCCGACCAGGGATTTGTTGGCAGTTCATTCTGATGCTTTGTGGCCTTGGGTTGGTCGGCTGCGGCGGTAGCCCGCAATCCTATGTGGACCGCGGTAATCGCTTTACCGAAATAGGCAAGTACGCCGATGCCGATCTCCAGTATCAGAAGGCGATCCAAAAAGACCCCACGCTGGGCGACGCGCACTACGGCCTTGGATTACTCGACCTGAAACGAAACCAGCCCGTTGCGGGGTACCGGGAATTACTGCGAGCGTCCGAACTCATGCCCGGGAACCAGGCGGTACTTGCCCGACTGGGCTCCGTCGCTCTCAGTATTTACATTGCCGACCCGAATCATCCGAAGCAGCTCTACGATCAGGCGACCAAAGCCGCTGCGCAGTTGCTGAGCAAAAAGCCGGATGATTTCGACGGAAATCTGATAACGGGTGAGATCGCTCTGGTCGATAGGAAGCCCGCATATGCCATCGCTTCTCTGGGGAAAGCGATGGTGGCGAAACCAGACGATCCCGATGCGCAGATTGGCCTTGCCCGAGCGCTGCTACAGAACAATCAGGTACCGGAAGGCTTGGCTCTGGCGCAAGGACTGGTCGGGAAGGACAAAGCCTTCGGCCCTGCTTACGATTTTCTCTTCGAACAATATCGAATCGCGGAAAAAGAGGATGCCGCCGAGAATATCCTCAGGCTCAAAGTTGCGAATAACCCCAGGCAGATCGCCTTTATCGTGGAACTGGCCCGCTACTACGCAACCCGGCAGAAAGCCCCGGAAGTTGACGCGACAATTGCAAGACTCACTGCAAACCCTACCGATTTCCACGATGCTCGCCTGATCGCGGGGGATTTTTATGTCTCGGTGGGCAAGGCGGATCTGGCGCTCCAGCAGTTTGAGGCCGGTTCGGCCGCGGCGTCTGCCAACAAGAGCGTTTATCGCAAACGAATGGCACCGATTCTGGCAGCAGAGAAAAAATGGCCGGAGGCATATCAGCAGATCGAGGCCATCCTCAAAGACAAGCCCGATGACGATGAGGCCAAATTGATGCGGGCGCTTGCATGGCTCGATGAAGGCAAACCGGAAAACCTGGATCGCGCGATTGCGGAAATTCAGACTCAATCGAAAAAGCGACCGAATGACCCTGGCCTGCACTTTCAGGCAGGCAACGCGCTGGCCCGTAAAGGCAATCAGGAAGGCGCACTCAGCGAGTGGACGGCTGCTGCCAATGTCAGCCAGCAATACTTACCAGCCCGCTACCTGCTTACTCAGTCATATCTGGCGCTGGGCAGGACTGCGGAAGCTCTCCACGTTTCGGAAGAGATTATTGCCATCGCTCCGCGCGATGCGCGAGCGAACCTTGTGCGTGCTTCTTGCCTGACCGCGGTCGGGCAGTACCCGCAGGCGCGGGCGGAACTGCAACGGCTGGCCAGCCAGTTCCCTCAGTCGCCGCAGGTACAGTTCCGGCTGGGAGTCCTCGATATAGCCGAGCACAGGTACAAAGACGCGGAAACCACCTTCCAGCACATTGGGGGAGTTTCGTCGATGGACCCGGAGGTATTGGCGGGTCTAGCGGAATCCCTGCGAGGACTGGGGGAGAACGCCAGGGCAATCCAGCTTCTTCAGGACGACCTGAACCGTAATCCGAATTTACCGGGACTGCGCCAGCTTCTGGCAAGGATCGCTACCGTTTCGGGGAAATATGACATTGCTGTAGATCAGTACTCTCAACTCGCCGCGGCATCGCCCACCTCCACGTCGGCGCAGCTGTTACTGGCATCGGCATACATCGCCAAAGGCGATCGCGCGAGTGCAATGGGATTGCTGGAGAAAGTGGTCCAGGCCGATCCGAAATCGGTACCGGCGTCGTTGATGCTGGCGCAGGCCCTGGTGGCTGTGCGACGGATTGACGATGCAAAGGCCCGGTACCGGCATTTACTAGAGATGGAGCCAAATAATGCGAACGCCCTGAATGATCTGGCGTACATTATGGCGGATTCTGGCGACAGCCTGGACCAGGCGCTGGCGTACGCACAGCGTGGGCTGCAAAACGCGGGGGAACCTGACCTCAGGACGTCACTTGCCGACACTTTGGGCTGGATCTACCTGAAGAAGAACATGAACGATAATGCCCTGCAGGCATTCCAGAGCCTGGTGAGAAGCAATCCGGGAAATGCGACTTTCCGTTATCATCTGGGAGCCGCGTTTTATCAGAAGGGAGAGAAACAAAAGGCGCACGTGGAACTCGAAAGCGCGCTGGCTGCCAAACCCAGTGCGACGGATGAGCCGAAGATCAGGGCCTTGCTGGCACGGCGCTGATGACTTCTGACCGCGAGCATTGCCCAGTCCAGTCGACAGGCAGCAAGTATCTCCCTTGTCGTTAACCGGTTTCTTGACGATCCGGTCACTGTAACATCTTCGCTCGCGGCTAATGCCCGTTGTCAATTTTAGCCAGTTTTCTCAATTTTAGCCAGTCTAAAAATATTCGGGCCTGTCCAAGGCGCTTGCTGGATCGCAGGTTGGCTGAAGTCATTTTTTATGGTGTGTCGGTTCTGGGCGATGGTGGTAGCGGATGACGAAAGCCTTGCCAGTTTCTCTTAATGTTCTGCTTTGCCTTCCTATACTTGAACGCGGAGCAGGAAAATCAGGTCTCTACCAACATTGATTACAATGGCTTTGGGGGTAACTGCAAACCATCAGTTGGAGCCGAAATGACGCAGCTTTTCGTGCGTGCCCGGCCAACTCCGTTGGTATGTAGTTATGCGACAGGTACTTCTGGAAATACTAAAGCTGGTTCGGAGTCGCTGTATGTTTCCCTTGATCGGGAGACAGAATTGGATAGGCGTAACACCGAATCCGTGCATGGCGCTGCCTCGCTGCCCGCTTCCGATCTCATGCGACTCGGAGCCTTGACATCGGAAGCCACTGATTGCCTCAGGGGATCAAGGTCATCGGATAAATCCGCCAACAATTGTACAGAAACGTACAATTTACGCGCCACTATAAGCGTTCCCGCCGCGAAGAGTCCGGTTCCTACCAAGATAAACATAATTTCAACCCTTTCTCGTGAGCCATTGTTGTCCAAGCACGTTGCATACCGTACAGATTCTTTTCGGGCGCACAACCAACACCTTTAGCTTAAAACTTTGTCATTCTGATCTGAAAGATGCCATTGGTTAGCTTCCCTTTCGGCTTGCATGTTCGCAACGCTGGTAGTGTCTGCCTAGTCGTTTTTACCTGATAGTGGGTTGCCCCGGCCAAACTCTCAGAAAATTTTCCCGATCGATCAGGGGAAAGTATTCTTCGGTACTCTCGATGGCGTGGCTGACCTCTCATTGACCCGTAGCGTTGGTGTTGGGCTGAAACCGGGGATGGGGATAAGGATAAGGACAGTAATCGCCTCAGTGATCATCTCAAAAACCAGCCATATGTGGTCATCACGTCAACGCCGGTGTAAAATCTCCATAGTGCCGTTTGAAAAATCCCCACCGCCGTTCAGGGGAAAAGACGTGGAAGAGATCAACGAACTCAAACGAGAAGGATTGAACATTCGTTCGATATCAGCAAGCTGACGGCTGCGACCGCAAGACGGTCCGGAAATATTTACTGACGCCGGCAGGGAGGCCGGTCTACTGAGCCTGGCGGGCACCGGTCAGTGAACTGGAAGCATTCAAGGCGTATATGAATGAGCGCCTGCAGGCGGGCGGCTGGAACGCTCAGGTGTTGCTGCACGAAGTGAAGCAGCGTAACTACAACAGCGGCTATATGATCTGACGGACTAGATTAGACCACAGCGGAAATCGGCTCGTGTCGTGGCGGCCCGGCGATTCCGGACACCACCAGGCAACCCGCCGCAGGTGGACTGGGGCCACCTCGATCACTCATCGGAAAGGGAACAGAACGTCGGTTGTGCGGCTTCACCATCACGTTGGGTTACAGCCGCAGAATGATGGCCGAGGCAACGACGGCCAGCAGCTGGGAAACTCTGCTTCGCATATACGAATCGGCATTCCGACGGTGGGGCGCCGTGCCAGAAGAGATGCTGTGTGACCGCATGAAAACCGACTGGAATGACACCGATGAACGCCGTGAGATCGTCTGGAGTGCGGTCTTTCTCGAAACTGTAAACCACCACCCGCCAAGGGCGTTTCACGGGGATGTCACTCTGTTCGGTTCCCGTGTATGCCAGATTAGGAAAACATATGTGTGGTAGCACGCTGCAGAACTTTTGCTGAATGCCGAAAACCGAGCCGCGCCAGCGGACCGAAATAAATAACGACGGCGCGTGAAACGCATCGCTCTTGGTTAAGAACCCGCTTCGAAAGATGAAAACGGCACGTAGGATAAACGTCTACGCGGTGCCCGAATTTGTCCCGTTGCGACGCGTCCGAACCGCCACAAACGTCCCAGCCAGGAAGAGAGCAAGTATTCCGTATAAACTGGGTTCCGGGGTAGGGTTCACAGAAGTGGTACTCACGTCAGTAAGTGAGCCTGTGACGGTAAACGCATCGGTTGGCTCGGCTGCACCTTGGAAGGTCAGGTAAAGGTAGGATTTCGGTCCGAGGACAATAGGAGTACCCGTGAATGGAGCCGACCCGAGGTCTAAGTAACCATACTCGCCGAAACCACTTGAGAGGTAAGTAGTGGTGCAAGCTCCCGGACAACCGTAAAAATTGGTGAACGATGTGGGATCGTTTTGGACGCTGACTGAGCTTGGACTAAGAACACCTTGCGTTGGATCGATGGTTAACGTACCGGTCACGATCAAGCCTGTATAACCCGGTATGTTTTCCAAGGTGCCTTGGGTAGTTCCTATGGTGCCGATCAAATTGTAGACATCCGCCTTCGCTGCAATGGGGGCGAAGCCAAGGCATCCAAGTAGCAACATGGCTGCCAGCCCAAATGCTCTTGCGGATTGCGAACCGGCCTTTAGAGCCGCAGCGTGTTCATATCCCGTTCTTTTCATGACCGTCCTTCGGCGCCAGTGCCGTGGCTGAGTGAAGGATCCATCGAGATCCATTTTAAAGTCAAGGCTATCATAGGACCGTCGACGAGTGTGTTTTCAGACGAATTATGGGTAAATTGAACGTACTGGTACCGGCTCGCGCCCGGGAACATCAACTGAACGACAAGTGGTGTTCACGGGCGAGAGTGTATCGCGCAGATCCCCGACAAGTTTCTCAAACGGCGCCGGCTTCCTGAAGAGATCAACGGCGAGGACGCTGAGAAACTTTCTCCGGCTTCGGCCGAAGACCACCGCGGTCAGACGATGGGCGCCTAAGTGCCGGATGAGTTCTCTGGCGCCATCGACCTTACGGCCACCCAGGTTGTCCATAACGACCAGTTGACCCGGTTTTCACTGCGGAGACAGGAAGTGTTCCAAGCAGGGCCAGGAAAACATCGCCGTCAGTGGCGGCTTCCACGGACATAACAGCCACCCAGCCAGAAAGGTTGGCCGCTCCCAGCACCATCAAGGTGCACCATCGGCCAGCGGGAACTCCTTCGTGAATGCGGGTGCCGTATAAGGCTCGGCCATAGCGCCGCGTCATCTCCGTGGTAACACCGCTTTCATCGACAAAGACGACTTGCGTCGGGTTGATTCGCTGCGCTTCTTCTTGCCAGAACCGGCGTTGAGCCTTGACTCTTTCGCTGTTCTGCTCGGCGGCTCGGAGTGATTTTTTTTAAGACGTAGGCCGATCTGCTTGAGGACCATCCAGAGCCACGTGATTCCCACATCAGTTCGCCGAGCATCATCCGGATGTGGTCCCTGATACGGCGGGTGAGTGCGATTGCACTCCTCCGCCAGTTTCACCCTCAGCCTTTTTGCCAGGAATATTCTTCACTTGGTATGGACTTGCCAGAATCAGTTCGAAGTTGCTTTCCAGTGCCTGCCAAACCGGCTCCCAATAAAAACGCTGTCCATTCCATAGCGGCGTGAGGGACTTTCCTGTGACAGCGCCACATTTTCAGATTCAGCAGGGCTTTGAAATACGTGGCGAACTCCTTGTTCCAGATCTCAGGTTCGGGCTTATCGGAATAGACAAGCACGCAAACAGTTACCGAGTCCTCCGGGGGCATCAGACTGGCCGACGAAGCTATCCCGCGGTATCGACCGCTGTCAAAACGGTGGCGGTCTCTGAAAGGGATCAACGGCGAGAGCGCTGAGAAGTTGCTCCGCCTTTGGCCGGAGACCGCCGAAGCCAATCGCCTGGTGTCCTTCTGTGTCCGCTTTGTGAAGACGACTTGCCGAGGCGTCACCAGCACGGTTCTTTCTCACATCGGTCAATTGGCGTGGCGAGCCCTTCAGCGTTGGATTCACGCATGCCGGGGAAAGAAGGTTCACAGTTTCCTGAATCCAATTCCAGTCTTCTTCGCCGACAAGGACGGCGTGAGAAGGCGGTTCGGTGATCAGTACCGCTTCATGATCGGCACCGTCTCGTCGAGCAGGTGATACAGCTTCTCACCAGCCTCGCTGGCGATCCTCAGCTTTTTTACCTCGTTCAGACTGCGAATAAAATCACCATATAGTACTAAGTAACTCGTAAACGACCAGGAATTTGGCCCGTTCTGGCCCTGAAAATGTCAAGCGGCCCAAAAATGGCCCAAACGCCATTCAATAGAATCAATTACTTAGGCGGAAACAACAGCATCAAAATGGCCTTGGCCAGATTGACACGGAAGAGGTCGGAAGTTCGAGTCTTCTCGAGCCCACCATATTTTCAAATACATACGGAGATTTCGCCGCCTTCAGTGCGAACGCTGGAGTCCAAACGTGGATTCGGCCTGGACATCTTAGCCTCGCCGCGGTTCATTGTCGGACTTGTGTTCAGAACGCGCTCTGCGTGAAACGAAGGTCAGATCGGTTCGTAAGACCAGCGCGAAGCGCATTCTCCGAAAGATCCCCAAACAGCTAAATTGTATTGCCGGGCGTTATCACGTGCCCACAGGGAAATCAGATGGCGCGCTTGTCCAAAATCGCTGAAGTAGACATCGCAGACCGCTCACCGGCTCGGCTGAACGTAGACATCCTGGTCGAACGGCGGCCGATCAAACGGCTTCAGCCGCGGCTAACAACCCGCGTACTCATACAGACGCGCAGGTCGCTCAAGTTGCGGCGTCGATTCGCGAATTCGGGTGGACGAACCCGATTTTGGTTGGCGCCGACGACGACGTCATCGCCGGCCACGCGCGTCTGTTGGCCGCCCGGAAACTGGGCATGAAAGAAGTACCTGTGATCCTGCTCGGCCATTTATCCGAAGTGCAGCGGCGCGCCTTGGTCGTTGCCGATAATCAGTTGGCATTGAACGCTGGCTGGGACGAAGAGTTGCTCCGCGTGGAATTGTCACTGCTTCAAGACGCGGATTACGACCTTAGTCTCATCGGCTTCGATGACATTGAACTACAGCGACTCTGGAAGCGCAGGACGCGGCTAAGGGCTTGACGGACGAAGACGAGATTCCCCCAGTTCCTGATGTTCCCATCACGAGGTCAGGAGACCTGTGGCTGCTCGGGAAGGGGTGCAAATTCGGCAGCGAACCGGGCGGCGCTCCAATTGTGGAACTATTGCAGTGTTTCTATGCCGGGCCGGTGGAACAGGCCAATGAAATTCGCGAGCAGGCTTAAGAAGCTTGAATCCCGGCAGTTTGACTCTACCGGGTTGGTACCTCACTCCGAGGCGTGGTTTGCTTTCTGTGAAGACAAACTCGACCGGGAACATCAATGGCGAGGATGTTCAATGCGCGGGTTTCTGCCTGGCGGTGATTGATCGGTACCGCCTACGCTGCGTCGAAGTTCGGCCTTGAAGGCTGGATGCAGTCTCTACAGGCCGAGATCGAACCGTTTGGCATCGATAGCATCACTGTCAATCCGGGTTTCTTTCGCACTGAGCTTCTAACCGAGGAATCAACAAATTTCGCAGATCTGGCCATCGAGGACTACAACGAGCGCAGAACGAAACAAATGGAGTTTTGGAAGGACTACAACGGTCAGTATTCTGGCGACCCTGCTAACTCGCCGAGGCATTGATTGCCCTTTCGCGTCAGGAGAAACCGCCCCGCCGTTTCCTTGCAGGCGCAGATACTGTGCGCACCGCGGAACAGGGGGTGCAACCCTTCAGCAGCAGACCGAGGCCTACCGTGAACTGTCGTCTTCTCTTGCTTACGATAATGCGTAGCAGCCATTGGCAGCAAGACGCAACGAAAACCAGCTAACGATAATGTGAAATATGGCCGTGCTCCAATCGGCAAAGCATGAATACCTTAAACTGACCCGAAATCGGCTGCAAGCCAGCGATTCACAACCTCGGTTCGGGTACGCCGGCGTTTACTATCGCCCGCAGCTTGGACAAATCAGTGATCAGGGTTGGTGAGGAGGCCGACGCGCTGATACCGTCGTTTGCCTCCGACCCGGGAAGCCATCGCATAAGTACCTCCGCCAACCGCTCCATATCTACCGGTTTGGTAACGAAATCGTTCATATCTTCAAGGCACCGATTCCGGTCTTCCTGCATCGCGCTGGCGGTAAGGGCAATGATTGGAATATTACGTTGAACCGACTGTCGAATAAGTCTGGTTGCCGCGAAACCATCCATGACGGGCATCTGACAATCCATCAGGACCAGATCGTAGCCGCCCGTGCTGACGGCTTCGACAGCAGCCGCACCATCGTTGACGGCACTCGCCTGGTATCCCAGCTTCATTAATTGCGCCAGAGCCACCAGCCGGTTGGTGGGATTGTCCTCTGCCACGAGAATTCTCCGGGTCCGGTCGAGACCCGGCTTCCTTTGCGGTTCAACAGCGGCCTGGGTCCCGTCGCTGGTGGCGGGCTGCGCGTTGACCTGTCCAAAGACGGCAGTGAACCAGAAAGTGGAACCCCGGCCTTCATCGCTGTCTACGCCAATGTTGCCGCCCATCATAGCGACGAGCTGCTTACAGATGGCGAGCCCGAGCCCTGTGCCGCCGAATCTTCGCGTGGTGGAGGAATCGGCCTGAACGAAAGGAGCGAACAGAAGCGCGATCTGGTCGCGGCTGATTCCAATCCCAGTGTCGGTAATGGTGAAAAGCACGGTCATCTTGCCGTTAATTTGCTCTTTGACGGATACGGCGAGGTTTACGGAGCCGCGTTCGGTAAACTTCAGGGCGTTAGCGGAGAGATTTGTGAGTACCTGACCCAGCCTGTGGCCATCGCCGATGAGATGCCGCGGAACATCGTCGGCGAGATGCGAATGAATGGCTACGCCTTTCGCTAACGCCTGTCTGCGCAAAGGCTGTAAAGCGATCTCGATAGTCTGATGCAGATCGAATTTGACATCCTCGAGGGTGATCTTGCCTGCCTCCACTTTGGAAAGGTCAAGAATGTCGTCTATCAGAGAAAGGAGTGCACGACCACTGCTAAGGGCTACGGCCACGAATTGCTGCTGCTCCTCTGTCAGTTCCGTTTCCGACAGCAACTGGATCATACCAAGCACACCGTTCATCGGCGTGCGGATTTCATGACTCATATTGGCCAGAAAGCGGCTCTTGGCGGCGTTGGCCGCATTCGCCTCCTGCGCCAGATCATTGGCGAATTCCATTGCCTCTTCCAGCTTGCGATTGTTGTCCTGAAGTTGCTGAGCAGTTTCCTTCTGGGCGGTAATATCGTAATTTGTGCCGATTAAGCGCGCGGGTTGTCCTGAAGCATCGCGCTTCACGACCGCCAAGGCGCGGATGTGATGCACGCTGCCATCGCCCCAGATCACGCGGAATTCAGTGTCGAATTCGCGCTCGCCGCGCAAAGCAGATGCCAGGTCCCGTTCTGTCTGTTCTCTGTCGTCAGGATGCAGCGCCGCTTGCCATAACTCGTAAGTGGCGCCGCACCGGTTCGGTGCTGTCCCGTAGAGGCGAAACATCTGGTCGTCCCAGACCGTGGTCCGATCGACCGGGTTGTATTCCCATATGCCGACTGCACCGGCACGGGTTGCCAGCCTCAGGCGATCGGCCGATTCCTTCAACAGAGCCTCGCTATACCTTCTCGCCGTGATGTCCCGGAAAATAGCAGAGCATCCGGTAGCCTGTCCACCGGGGTTCAGGATAGGCGACGCGCAGACTGAGGTTTCGACGTGGCTGCCGTCGTTCCTGCGAATGACGGAGTCGAAGGGGCTGACACTGCGGCCGGCCATGATTGAGGCGATGGCGTTTCGTACATCGTCGCGGCGATCCGGGTCCGCGAGCATTTCAGCGCTCTGTCCAATAACGGTACCGGCTTCGTACCCGAACAGGACTGAAGCGCCGCGATTCCAGCTGACAATGATTGCGTCCGGGTTGATGGCAACAATGGCGTCATCCGAGTTTTCCACGATTGAAGCCAGCAGGGCGCGCTCGCGCATGACCTGCACGTCGACTCGCCAATTCAGGATTGACGTCAGGACAATTGTTGCGAGGATGATCAGCGTAACGCATCCAATGCCGGCTGTCCCCAGTTCCGAAACGCTGATGGAATGGCCGAGATCGGACGCATTGAGGTCGACGGGCGTGAAGGTTACTGCCGCCATACCCACATAATGCATGAGCGGGATCGCCAAACCCATCAACAGACAACTCCCGCTCTTTCTCCAGCTCCACATGCCCGTCTGCTCTCTAACTGAGAACGTCAACGACAGAGCTACAAACGAAATGAAGACGGCGAGGAGAACGGAGATAATTACAAGGCCAGTTGAATAGCTGCACATTGCCGCAAGCCGCATCGCATCCATGCCAATGTAGTGCATCGACGCAATTCCGGCGCCCGTCACCACGCTGCCGGCGACGGCGGCTCCGATGCCCATGACCTGACGGCTGACAACAAATAGGGCCACCGCGGATGCCACAATGGCCGCGATCATAGAAAGCAGGACCGTGGGCCAGTCATAAAGGACAGGAATGGGCAAACGGAAGGCTTCCATTCCCACGTAGTGCATCGACCAAATGCCGATTCCCATTGAAAAAGAACCACCGCATAACCAGGCAAACCTGGGCGCACCTCTTGCCGCATTCACCCGCCCGGAGAGTTCCAATGCGCTGTAAGAGGCGAATATTGCTATGAGAACCGACAGTGCCACCAAAGCAGAGTCATAGTGGCCAATTAATGCTGTGCCGTGCGTTTCCAAGGTTGCTCCAGACGAGAGACTCCCGCAAGAGCTTATCGGTCTTTTGGGGGATTTCGTGTATAGGCTTGCGGGAATTGCCGCTAACCTATTACGTATGATCAGACTTCCGGGTACGCTTTAAGCGGCTCAGCCAAGGCCCCTGTAATTGCACGGGGAACGGGAAAGACTGGCTCAGCGCAACCCGGCTCTGGTTTGCCGCGAATGAGCGGTGCGCGGCGCGGTAGACTGGAGCCCTGGCCGCATTAGAACCAATCCAATAAGATGCAGACGTTTTCCGGCAGGAAAACGGAGTGGTCACGCGGGGCCGATGGCAAGCTGCGGGATGATGACAAGCTCTCGCGGTTTGAGAGCAGTGGTGATGACTTCTTTGCCGAACGCAGTCACGTAGTACTTGTATGTGTGGCCGACCTTCTGGATCAGACCGTGCGTTCGGAGTCGTCTGAGCAAGCGTGACATCTGACCGCTGTT
>Ga0302320_10004649_pt1 | contig 31105 bp, 25 predicted proteins | sample Bog_T0_3_FD_202130 | JGI IMG/M metagenome (GOLD analysis project Ga0302320, IMG submission 202130) | Peat permafrost microbial communities from Stordalen Mire near Abisko, Sweden - Bog_T0_3 | ecosystem: Environmental > Terrestrial > Soil > Wetlands > Peat | place: Sweden: Abisko, Stordalen Mire... | reverse complement strand
ACGATGGCATCGAACTTGGATTTCCGCGCTGTTGGTGCTCGCTGCAAACGTGAAGTTGGTCCCGCGCTATGATCGACCGGTACTGCTGGAAGGCAGCGTCTATCCGGGAATCTGGCAGGAGTGCGCTCCGCAGGAAGGCTTGGTCTACGCCAGGCTCGGCCACTTTGTTCCGCCCGCAGAAAGGGTACCGGCGCCGTTGACGGTGGCCCGCAACAACCACATGGCATTCTTTGCCTTGCAGCGCCCGGATGGGCAGTTGCCTGCCAGTATCAAGATGACGGAGGCCGGCTACGGACAGATCCAGATGGTTGTCCCCATCGCGGCCACGGCGTGGGAGTTCGCGCAGCAGACCGGCGACAGTGAATTGCTGGAGACTGCCTACCGCGCCTGTTCGCGCTGGGATGCCTGGCTCCGCACCTATCGCGACACGCGCAAGACCGGCCTGGTGGAAGGCTTTTGCACCTATGACACTGGACACGACAACAGCCCCCGATGGAAGGGCATTCCCAATCGCTGCCCCGATGCGGATGCACGAAAATGCCTGATGGCAGAAGGGTTGCCGCGGCTTTGCCCCGATCTTTCCGCCACGGTCTACGGTGGCCGCGTGGCGCTGGCGCTGATGGCCGAGGCGCTGGGCAAATCGTCCGAAGCCGCTCGATGGAGTGACGATGCGGAACATATCCGGCGGCTGATCCTGACTCGGCTTTACAGCGCAGAAGACACCGCATTTTACGATCTGGACGCCAACAACCAGTTCGTGCGCGTGCGCTCGGATGTGATCAGCCGCGTGCTTGGCGAGCATGTGATTCATCCCGCGAATGACGGGCATATCTTTGAGGCCGTGTGGACGCGGCAGATCCACAATCCCCAGGCCTTCTGGGCGGCTTATCCGCTCACTTCCATCGCCGAGAACGACCCGGCGTTTGTGCGGCCCATTCCGCGTAACAGCTGGGGCGGAGCCAGCCAGGCGCTCACCGCGTTGCGTGCTCCGCGGTGGATGGCTTACTACGGGAAGCAGGCTCAGCTTGATCACATGATGCGCCAATGGGTCGAAGCCATCAGCCGGCACACCGAATTTCGCCAGCAAATGGATCCAGAAACGGGCGAGTTCACACAGAGCGATCCCGGCCGCTATTCACCTGCGGCATTGGTCTACCTCGATTTTATTGAACGGCTGGGGCGCTCGGCAGGGGATGGCCGAACTTCCTGAGCGGGGCGGGGTTCTTCTTCAGCCCCGCAAGCGCATCAATACATTTTCGGCCGTCTCCGTTTCGCCGATGCGGGGGAAAATCTTCTCCAGGCTGTGGCGGTGGGAATCCGCGTCGCGGTCGGTCATGGCGTCCGTTACCAAGACAACGTTGTAGCCGCAGTCGAAGGCGCTGCGGGCCGTGGACTCCACGCCGAAGCTGGTTGCCACGCCAGCGAGGAAGACCTGCGTCACCCCGCGCTGGTGCAATTGGTCTTGCAGCGGTGTCCGGGTAAACGCGCCGACGCATTGCTTGCTGATCAGGATGTCCGTGGGTTGCGGATCGAGTTCGGGAACCAGGTCGGCCCAATCGGTTTGGAAAGACGTCCTGGGCCATTCGGTGTCCGTGCGTCCTGGCGCTCTTGCCGTAACGTTGACCAGAACAACCGGCAGGCCTCGCGCGCGGAACGCGCTTGCGAGCTGCGCGGAACGGGCGACGATCTCCGCGGTGGGATGGACAGTAGGCAGGCTGACAATGCCCTTCTGCAGGTCGATCACGATCAGGGCGGCGGTGGGGTCGAGGGTTGTAAGCGGCATGGCTTCTTCCTTTGCGTGGTTGGATGCGGGATTTCCCGCTGGCTTGGGGGCTGAGAGTCAGCTGGATTGTTTCTTTTGGAATTCGACGCTCATCAGGATGCTGATGGCGGCAAAGCCGGCAAAGAATATTGAAAGTGCCAGGCTGCCTCCGCTGCAAACCTTTCCGGTACGGAACAGGACGTAGCCGGCGATCAGATTCGCCAGTGCCCAAACAACGTTGACAATGGGCGACGAGAGTCCTTTCCCGGGCGGATGCGCGAAGGGCGTCGGAAACCGGTTGCCTGAGATTCCATGCACAAAATGAGGTACGGCATTGGCAAGGAAGACTCCAGAAAAGAAACAGGCGATGGTTTGATACCAAATCACTGCGATTTTCTCCTTTCAAATCGGGTGCCGCGGGATCGGCGTTTATCGGTTTGGCCGCCGGCAGGCGCGGTGACGAAATGCTGCCGTTTGACGGAATCTAGTCACCCGAACTTCGTCACATTCGAAATCTCTCATTCTCGGCGCGGCGACGCTTGAATGCAAGTCCTTTGTTTTCAATGGTAATTTTCCGCGCGCATCGTGCGCTGGTTTGGCATGTCTCGTGCAACATACACGGCATGAGTAAACAAGCTCAGCATACGTTAACCATTGTCCTTCATGGCCGCGACCATGTGATGACGGTCGAGCAGGGAGGCAGGGTCACCCTAATCCGGTCGTCGAACCCCGAACGCCTGTGGGCGCCGCGTGCCCAGGGTGGAACATCGAGCTCTCTTTCCCTTGCTTCCTGCAGGGAGACTCACCTGGTGATGCGGGAGTGCATAAAACTCGAACCTCGGCGCTGAATCGCACACCACACCCACCGGCTTACGCCTCGTCCTGGATCATCTACAAAAGATCCTGCCCGCGCAAATTTCATATTGATATTTTTCACGATTCCGCCGATAGTAGATTTACATCCCAAAAGCACGCGCAGGAAAGTGAAGGTGACCATGAAGACCTTTGCAGCACTCGTGTCTCTTGTAATGCCCCTTGCCTTGGCCGGCGCACAGGCGGCTGCGTTGCCGGCGGTTTCCACCACTGAAAGCACGCGGCAGATGACTCAGGCTGAAAAAAAGATTTCCGGTTCCCCTACGCCCTCTTTGTCCGCCTCAGGCTCGGCGCAAGCGCGGCACCTCTTCCCGGTGCGCGATGAGAAGGGCTTGCTATTGACTTGCATTGCCCCGGAGATGGACACCAACAAAGACACCGACGTGTTCAACAACTGCTCGCTCGCGCCCGGCCGCACGCTGGACGATGTGATGCACTCGTTTATCAAAGCATTCCATCAGGAGCAGAAGCAGCAGGCCGAGGATCGTTCAGAATCGCAGAAAGATTCAGACGAAAAATCCACTGAGAAGGCGGCGCAGAAGTAGTGCGGCGTCTCCGGGTTGAATTGCTCAGCCTTTCCTAGTTGTTTCGCAGCGCGACCATGGGATTAATCCGCGATGCCCTTCTTGCGGGCAGATAGCCGGCCATTAATGCCACGGCGCCGATTATCACAACCATCGCGGCAAATGCAATGGGGTCTCCGGACGCGGTGTTGAACAGCAGCGCGGCGATGGCGCGCGAAACTAGCAGCGATGCCACACCTCCAGAGACGATCCCGATGACAGCGAGGCGTAGCGTCTTGACCATGACGCTGCGCTGCACCTGGGCCATGGTTGCGCCCAGAGCCATGCGGATGCCGATCTCCTGGGTGCGCTGCGTGACGGAGTAGCTGATGACGCCATAAATGCCGATGGCGGCAAGCAGCAAACCAAGGCCGGCGAACGAGGCAACAAGCAACATGAAGAACTGGCGCGAGGAGTTGGCGTGATCCACGAGCGACTGAATGGGACGAAATTCGGCCGCGGGCTGTTTGGGGTTGAGCTCGCGCAGTGCGGCCAGCACGCTTGAAGCAAGCGACGCCGGGGGTAGCGTGGTGCGCACCACAAGCTGAGCGCCACTGGGGCCGGCCTGGACGGCGGGATAGTAGATCTGCCAGCCGCTCTCGTTCTCGGTGCTTTCCTCGTGTACTTCGTCGACCACGCCTACCACGCGCACGAAATTGCCACCACCGGCGTCGAGCTCCTTGCCAACGGCGCTGCCGTCGGGCCAATTGGCATGCTTGTTGAGGAAGTCGGCATAGGACTTGTCGATCATGACTACGTTTTCGCTTTTTGGGCCGTCGTCCCAGGTGAAGTCGCGGCCGGTAATGCGGGTGCCCATGGCGTGCAGATAGCCGGGCGTGACCACGTAGACCAGCGGGCCGGCGACGCCAAAGTCCTTGGGCCTGACGAAGCCTTTGGGCATGGGCAATCCCCAGGCGCGATTGCGGCCGAGGGGAAGGTAGTCGGACATTCCGGCTGCTTCAACGCCGGGGATGCGGCTGACTCGGGCGATGACCTGCTGGAAGATGACGCCGCGTTTCTGCGCGCTCAGCGTGCCGTCTTTGTCTCCAGGTACGCTGTCGTCGTAATCGACGGTGATGGCTGCAGCGTGCTGGGGCTGGAAGCCGAGATCGACGTCGAGGACTCTGAGGAAACTGCGCAGCAGCAGGCCCGCGCCCACCAGCAGCACACAGGCCAAGGCCACTTCAGTGACGACGAGGATGGAGCGCATGCGGTCATGCCGGCGGCTCTGGCCAGAGCCTGCGCCGGAGTCCTTGAGCGATTCCTGCAGATTGCCCGAGGCCATGCGCAGGCCGGGAAGCAGGCCGAAGAACATGGCGGCAAAGAAGGCAATGAGGACCGTCCAGCCGAGGGCGGCGAGATCGATGTGCAGCGTGCTAAGCAGGGGCAGTGCGATGGCTCCCTGGTGGCGGAGCCAGGCGACGACGATCGCGGCGAGCGCCAAGCCGCAGAGGGCCCCGGCGCCAGAGAGGATGAGGCTTTCGGTAAGCAACTGGCCTACGATGCGCGCGCGGCTGGCGCCGAGAGCGGTGCGCATGGCGAACTCCTTGCTGCGCGCTGCGGAGCGCGCGAGCAGGAGATTGGAAAGGTTGACGCAGGCGATGAGCAGGATGCCGCCGACGGCGGACCAGAGTAGGACCAACGATCCGCGTAGCTTGCCGCTGACGTAGTCTTTGAGCGGCACGGGGACCGCATCGTATTGCCCGCAGGAGTCTGGGTATTTGGGATTGTTGCACATGTAGGGAAGCGGGTTGCGTGAGTCGTCCGTGGCTTGGGCCAGGGTGACGCCGGGCTTGAGACGGCCGATGAACGTGATGATGTTTCCCCAGAACTGCGGCGGACCGTAGAGGTTGAGGGGAGTGATGGCATCGACCTTGGTGCCGGGAGCAAACACCGCGCCGAAATCGAAGGTCGCTGGCAGGACGCCGATGACGGTGGTTTGCTGGCCGTTCAAGTCGAAGCTCTTGCCGACGATGTTGGGGTCGGCGTTGAACTGGCGGCGCCACCAGGGATTGCTGAGCAGGATGACTGGAGCTGCGCCGTCGCGCGCGTCGTCCGCGGTAAAGACGCGGCCCATGGCGGGCTGCACGCCGAGAAGCTGGAAGAAATTGGCGATGACGTCAATGCTGGTGGCCGTGATGGGCGCGCCATTGCCGAGCTTGAGGCTTAGATTGTCGGCGCTGGAGAAGGCGAAATAGCCCGTGACGTCTTGAAAGGAGCGTGTGCGCGTGCGGAAGGCGTCAAAGGCGCCGGAGGAATACGTCGCGCACGACAGGCCGCACTTGGTGGGGGGAGGCGCAATCCACACCAGTTGCTGGGCGGCATTAAAGGGCAGCGGGCGCAGCAGCAGCGTGTTGACCACGCTGAATACAGCAATGTTGGCGCCGATGCCGAGAGCGAGGATAAGGATGGCGACAAGCGTGAAGCCACGGTCGCGGCTCAGCGTGCGAACAGTGTAGCGGCAGTCCTGAAGAAGAATATCGAGTTTCATAATTCCTCGCGCTTCACGGTGTTGGTCTTTCATCAGATCCATGCCGCCAAAGCGGACCAGCGCCTGGCGGCGTGCTTCAACCAATGTGAGGCCGCGCTTGAGATTCTCTTCGACGGCCAGCTCGATATGCATCGCGATCTCGGCTTCGAGGTCGGCATCGAGCGGAGGCTTGTGCAGGAAGGAATGAATGCGAGCCCAGGCTCGCCGCAGCGCGCTCATCAAGGGCCGCCTTCCTCAGACATCGCGAAGAGACGGCCGATCACGTCGGAAACTCGCCGCCAGTGGGCCGCATCCTTGGCAAGTTGTTTGTGGCCGCTGCGGGTGATGGAGTAAAACTTGGCCTTGCGATTGTTGTCGGAGGTGCCCCACGCGGCGGCGATCCATCCGCGCTGCTGCAGGCGAACGAGCGACGCATAAATGGTGCCCTGGTTGAGCAGGACTTCGTCTCCGCTGGCCTGCTCGATGCGCCGTGCAATGCCGTAGCCGTGCTGTGCGCCCATGGCGGCCAGGGTTTGCAGCACCATCAAATCCAGGGTGCCTTGCAAAAGATCCAGTTTGGATTCGCCCATTTCCGGTCTCCTGTGCTTATGCCACATCAGTATTGCACACAATATGTGGGAATGCCACAGGGTAATTTGAGGAGAATCCGAGGCGAAATACACAGGAAAAATGAACGGCCGACTTGGTTGTCGGCCGTTCGATGGAAAAGACGCCTTGTTGCAGCGAGCGTTGCGCTCGATCTGGTTTGTGTTTACCGGCCGTGGCCCTTGGGCTCCGGCTTGGCTGTGTTTTCGTTGTGCTTCTCGTTGTAAATCTGCTTGCTGTTCTTGTTCTGCTCTTGATTGACCTGTTGCTTCTGCTGCTTGGTCAGCGCGCCACCGTTTGCGGTGCGCTCATTGTGGACTTGTTGGTCGACGGCGGACTGGTTGCGGTTGGTGCGGGCGGCCTCGCCTGAGGTCATCTGGCCGCTGCGCAGTCCGTTGGCCGTGCGCTGCTGCTGGTTGGCTTCGCGATTGTCCACTGCATTCGGCGCAATGGTGTTGCCGTTGTGTTTCTCGTTGTAGATCTGGCGGCTGGCCCCGTTCTGCTCGCCATTGATCTGCTGGCGCTCCTGCGTGGTGAGCCTGCCGCCGTTCGCGGCGCGGTCGCTATGAACCTGCTGGTCGATGCGCGATTGCGTGCGGTCGGCACGAGCTGCTTCCCCTGAGGTCATCTGTCCAGAGCGCAGCCCGTTGGCGATGCGCTGGTCCTGGTTGGCCTCGCGGGTGTTGGGATTGTAGCGCACGCCGGCGGTGCGGTCGGCAGCGGAGATCGGCTGCGACTGAGCGTGCTGCATGGCCACCTGGTGATAGGCGCCGACATTGGACGCAGCCGCCATTGCAGGCCGTCCATGGTTGACTGAAGCGAGTTGGCCGCGATCTTGCGAAGCAAAGGTCTGATGCTGCATCTGCTCTCCCGTGGGCTGGGTGTGATGCTCGTTGGCAGCCTGCATCTCCATTGCAGAAGCATGGGCCTGAATGCCCGCGCCGCCATTGAAGCTGACGTGGTTCACGTTGACGATGGTGTTCTGCTGAATGATGGTGCGGTTCTCGTAGACGTTGGTGACATGAACGCCGCCGAAATTGGCGCACGCACTGTTGTAGGCGAAGAATCCGCCACGCCATTCACCGCCAAAGAAGCCGATGCCGCCGTAGCCGAAGCCGTAGTTGACGCCGCCATAAAAGCCGACGTGCGGGCCCCAGTAGCCGGCGCGCCATCCGTATACGCCGCCTGCGTAGCCCCAGTAACCGGGAGTCCAGAGGAGGCCGACCGTGGGCGGTTGCACCCAAACGCCAGGAACCCAGTAATAGCCTGCATCGCCATAGGCCCAGTAGCCGGGTGTCCAGATGTAGCCCGGCGCGGGCAGCGGGGGCTGCACATACACCGGCAGCACGGGAGGCGCGAAGTTGACTGAGATGAAGATGCCCGCCTGCGCCTGGGGAATTGACAGCGTGAGCATGGGAGCAGCAACCATCGCGGCAAAAAGCAGCTTGCGAAGGGATGAACGAAGTTTCATGGTGATTTCTCCTTGTGCGGAAAGTGCAAAGAGCCTTGCTGCTCGTCGCCTCTCCTGTTTGTTTATGCGCATTCAGTCGAACACGGGTCTTCACCACATGTTGCGAAAAAACTTGGGATAGCGGTACTTTGGTTCTGCAACAGGCAACGGAATTATAGACATTCATCCGTGTCGGCGTCAGGTGGAAACGTAAAGTTCTCGACAGTACCCGGGATCGATTTATTCTTGCGGGGTGCGGAAAGGAAAGAACAGGGTGAACACAGTGCCATGACGCTGGGGGCTCGTGCTGCTGCGCAGGACGATGCGGCCGCCATGTTTCTTGACGATGCCTTGGCTGACCCACAAGCCGAGACCTACCCCGGTGATTTCCTTTGTGGACATGAAGGGTTCAAAGACGCGCCTTTGCAATTCAACGGGGATGCCGTGGCCAGTGTCGGCAATTGCAACACGAATGCCGGATTCCGCGCCGTCGTCACGGGCGCGAGCCAGGCGGATGCGAACGTTCAAGCGCCCACCCTGCGCCATGGCATCGAGAGCGTTACCTACCAGGTTGGCGAACACCTGGCGCAGTTCGCTCGTGAAGCAGCGCAGCCTCGCATGGGTTAGATATTTTCGCTCCAGTTGGATAGAGGAATTCTTGAAGCGTGGCGCATACATGGCAAACACCGAGTCCATGATTTCGCATAGGTCGGCCGGGGCGGAAGAGTGGGATTGCTTGTGGAAGCGCAGCGTCTGCGTCGTGAATTGGGCCACGCGCGTGAGTTCCTGATCTGCCGCCACAAGCAGCTTGCGGGTATGGCCGCTGAGCGCCGAGTGTCCTGCAGCGCAAGGTAGACAGTGTTGATGACCGAATTGAGCGGATTGTTAATTTCGTGCGCCATGCTGGCGGCAAGACGGCCGGCAGTCGCCAGTTTTTCCGATCGGCGCAGCGCTTCTTCAGCAAGTTTTTGATCGTGTATGTCTGTCGTGCTTCCCAGCCATCGTTCAACGCGTCCGGCCTCATCGCGGATGGGGACTCCGCGCGCGAGAAAACAGCGGTAGGCACCGTCGTGACGCAACAGCCGGTACTCGTTTTCGTACGGTTCTCCGCTTGCGAGGCTGTGTTGCCATCTCACTCTGGTCAACTCCCGGTCATCGGGATGAACTGCGTCGAAGGCTTGCGTGTACAGCCATTCAGCCGGCTTGCCGACATAATCAAGCAGGCGTTGATTGCAGTAAATGTATTTGCCGTCACCGTCCCTGATCCAGACAAACTGTGGCAGGCTTTCCGCCAAAACACGAAAACGCTGCTCGCGTTCACGCAGCGCGGCCTCCGCCTGCTTTTGCGCGGATAAATCCTGGATGAACCCGATGTATTGATCCTGCGATCCTTCCAGCAAGGCGTAGCCGCATTGGATAGGAACGCGGCTGCCATCTTTGCGGATGTATTCCTTCTCGTACGGGGTGCAACTGCCCCGCTGTGCGGCTTCGGCAATGTGAGCGGCATCCGTCGCGGCGTACTCGGGAGGTGTCATCACGTCCCATCGCACCTTTCCCGCTTCCAGATCTTCCCGCCTATAGCCAACGATGCGCAGGAACTCTTCGTTGCCTTCGTAAAAAGCGCCAAACCGATCAGGGATGCAGATGCCGAGCATGTCGGAGTCGAATAGCTTCCGGTATCTGGATTGAGTTGTGCGGATTGTTTCCTCGACCTGTTTACGATCGGTGATATCGCTTTGGGTACTGACCCACTCAACAACTTCACCTGTCGCATTGCGGATCGGCACGACCCGCACCAACATGTTGCGGTACGCGCCGTCGTGGCGTAGGACGCGGTCTTCGATCTCAAACATGTTTCCCGTCGAAATTGCTTCCATCCATTTCGCAACCACACGCTCCCGATCTTCAGGATGGATGGCATCGCTCCAGCCGCCATGGGCCGTCTGTTCTGCGCTCAGGCCGGTAAAGGCCCGCCATTCAGAAGTATCCTCCATCTCCGTGCCGTCGAGTCTTCCCCCTGTAACGATATCCGCGGACGCGCGCACCAGTGCCCGGTAGCGGGCCTCGCTCAAGGCGAGGCGCTCTTCGCTCCGCTTGCGCTCGGTAATCTCCTGGATCGTTCCTCGCACCTCAGCGACCTTGCCGTCGATGGAGCGTGCCGCTTCTCCCCGTCCCGTGATCCACTTCCGAGTGCCACTGGGCAGTGCGACTTCGAGATCAAGCTCGAAGGGTTCTCCCATGTCCAGCGTTTTCCGCATGGCCCCCGCCAGGCGCGCCGAACTCTCTGCCGTAAAGACGTTGGTATGATCTTCGAACGCCAAAGGCGGCAAATCCGCCTTCCGCTCGAAGATGCTATACAGTTCCCTCGACCATGTGACCGCGCCGGTGGACGGAACCCAGTGCCAGCTGCCCAGTTTGGCAAGGCGCTGGGCTTCAATCAGATCGCGTTCCCGCTCCTCCAATGCGGCTTCGAGGCTTCGATTGTCATCCACCACGGGACAATCGGCCAGGCAAGCGTCATCCGCTCCATGGCTAAGGGCCAACGAGGCTGCAGACTCCATGAAATGCTTCGAACTTTCTTGCGTCATGGAAAGCGATCCGATGTCCAGATGGGATTGGAGACCCAATTTTTGGTTCACGTCAAACGACAGGGTGCGGAGATTGTAAGTTCCAAGACTCGACGGGTCAAGCTATAGTTGTCGACCTTAAGTCGGCTAGGCGACATATGGAAATCGAACTCCGCGGACCTGCCGGAGCACCATCGATTCACTGCTGAATTTCTGCCTCGGCGCGGCCCAGCTGACTTGGGAGTTGCAGGGCCCGGGGACTGCCTGGTGGTTATCCGTTCGGAGCGCTGAAGGATTGCTCATGAGCCAGCGCCTCCGCATCGGCCAAGGAGGTCGAGTCCGGGATGCGCTGGAAATGACTGTCGATTTCGTCCTGCTGCACGGCGATGGTTTTGAAGAAGAGAATCTTGCCGTTCATATTGACTTTGAGCCTGGTGATTGTTCAGTGTCCTGAAGCAACTTCTTCGCGGCGCACATCGAACGTGCCGCCGGGGTCAAGATGGCCGAACAGGCCGCCTGCGAATTCAACACCATGGGTAAGGCGGCCCGAGGTTTCAACCAGCCGGTCTTCCTTGGTGTTGACGATGACAAATCCGTCCATCTTGTGAAGGACGAAAGCTTCGCTCGTGTGCGAGGTGAAGTTCGGGTTCGGATGAAACGTGAGCCTTACATTGCCGCCCTCTGCGCCCGCGTACTCGAAGAGAAAGGTATCGGGCAGCATGGAGAAGAGTTGGGCGCTCTTTTTATCGTCGGCCGCACCATCGCGCCGTGCCTTGCTTTGTTCCTGGGGGTCGTTGATGAAATGCTGCACGCGCTGATCCTCGGCGCTCTTCTGCTGGGGCGTGAGCGGGTGGCCGTCAATGTCATCGAGATAAGTGACATCGCCATTCTTTGTTTCCACCACGATTTTGGTTTTCACCGGAACCGGGACCCTGGCTTCGGACCTGTACATCCAATGGGAGTGATCCTGATTCTCGGCCTGTAACTCATGCGTGACGACTTTGCGCACGAGCTCGTTGGGGGCCACGTTTTGCGGGAGAGGAGCTTGCTGAGCCATTCCGGCAGCAGAGAAAAGCACCGTAATCAAGAACGCCGCGCGCATGAAATCCACCCACTATTTTTGAAGATGGGCGGGCAACGAGGGTTGTATTCAGGTGCGACGGCGGAGATCGACTATTTCATCGGTCAGATGTTTTGGCGCTCATGGGATGGGAGATAGCGTTCTCCAGGCAATCGAGCCGCGAAACCGATTCCTCGTCGACGTCGTCGGCCTCGGGGTGCGTGGCCGCACCTTGAGCGCTTTCCCGCCCAACAGCGGCAGTGCCGGAAGCAGCAGCGGAATTCAACCGGTGTTGCTGTTTGAACTGCTTGCTGAGGGCCAATCCCTGCTGCTGATACGAGGAGCCGATCGATCCGCCGTAAACCTTGTCCGGCGTGGAGGCCATGTTGTAGTAATTCAGCCGGCCGACAAACTGATCGTCTTCAAGGAAAATCGGCATCTGGCTGGCGCGGACTTCAAGCACCGCGCGGGTTCCGGGGATCTCCCCAGCCCAGCCGTAGCCGAATCCGGGATCGAAAAAGCCCGCGTAGTGAACGCGAAATTCCTGCGATGCCAGGTCATAAGGCAGCAACTCCGCCGCAAGATCGGGCGGCACGCGCACGCGCTGCTTCGAGGCCAGAATGTAAAACTCTCCCGGCTCAAGAATGCACTGACTTTTTCCGTCGTTGTAGATGGGATGCCAGAACTCGGCCGTGTCGTAGTAATTGAGCTTGGAAAGATCCACCGGCGGGGAGAATTTGTTTGCCCGGTAGCCGATGATGCCCGCGTTGTTCCCCTGAAGGTCGACCGTGATGCGCAGGCCGCGATCGATGTTCGCCTGATCGCCTGCCACGTCGGCGTCGATCAGCGGATCGCTCTGATCGAGCAGCCGCAACCGGGAATCGCCGGCCGCTGCGAACCTGCCGCGCCCAAAGCGCAGTTGGTTCAGCTTCATTCCCGCCTGCGCGAGGATGGGGAACGTTTGCGAGACCACCTCGACATAGAGTTTGCCGTTGTAGCCACGCGGCACGCGCTCGAATTCGTTGCCGAACTCAGTAATCAAGCGGGTGAAGATGTCCAGGCGTCCGGTGGTGCTTTTGGGGTTGGCAATGCCGTAGACATCGGCTGGCAGGGCCAGGCTCTCGACCAGGGGAATGATGTAGATGGCGTCCCGCTCGAGCAGCGCCGGCCGGGAGATGTCGATGGTCTCGATGAGCATCCCGTTGGCCTTGGCCTTCTCCAGCAAAGTGGTTGACTTGCCGGGAAGAAAGCTGGCGCGGACGCGGTAGGCTTCCGCGGACAAACGGAGGTCGATGCTGGAGGGCTGCACCTGGGCATCGTCGATGCCGGTTGCAGAGCGTATGACGCCGGAAACGATGAATTGACGGATATCCTGGGAGGGCAGAATGCCTTCGCCGCCTGGCCGGCGAGCAGGGCCTTCAGTGATCCGGGAACTTGACGCCAAGATATCCTCCGCTCGATTTGATTCTAGTTCTATTGTGCTTGATCGTTCTCCCGCGATGGGCGGGGATGGTGAAGAATAGCAGGCTGTCCTGCTTGGAGGAACTCTGAGAAACTCGGTGCGGTTGTGGAATTCCGGACACAATTTCTATTCGGCAATACTCGTCAATAACTTGGAGACGCTTCAGCGCTGGAGCAGGTCGATGGGCTGGGTGAAGTCGGTGACGCGGATGTGTCGGGCGAGGGTGGGGTGCTGGCGCTCGATGGCTTTGTACATCTCCCAGGCAACGCGGCGATAGCTGAAATGGCCGGCGGGCGCGGAGCGGAGCTCGGAGATGTATTGCGCTTCGGCGAAGTCCATTTTGAAGAGGCAGCGAATGCGCGTGGCCAGCGGCAACAGATAGAGCGCGGACTGCGCGGCTTCGGGCGCCTGGCCGGCCGCGGCTTTGGCTGAGGCAGCGTGGGCGGCTTCAATGGCGCCCTGATATTCGGCCAGCATGCCGGCTTCCGCGAGGATGTTGACATCGGCCGCCAGATCTCCCGAAGTGGGAGTTTCATAGCCATGCAAGGCCGTGAATCCCTGCATGATCTGCGTTACGCGGCGATGGCGGTGCATATCGCGGAAGCCGCCGATGTCCATAAGGATGTCAAAGCGGAGAGCGGCGCCGGAGTGGAAGGCGCGCAGGGCTTCGTCGTGACGGCCGCGATGGCGCAGGCCCAGGTCGATGATCTCGGCTGCGCGAGCGGCGGGCTGGGCAGCGACAATATTGCGCACCTGGCGGTAGGGGTGATGGCTTGCCGAATAAATCAGCGTTGCCGCCAATTCGACTTCCAGCGATTCGGTGCGCTCGACAAGGTCGACCAGCGGGGCCGCGGCAGGGGCGATTCCGTGCAGCAGTTCAGCGGCGGCACGTTCCAGGTCGGTTCGTGTTTGGATCAGATATTGATTCGGCTCGGCGTATTTGACCAGCGTGGGGGCGGTGCGAACTTCGCGCGTGAAGAGCTGGGATGCTTCTTCGGCCAATTTGGGGTCCGCAGAACCGAGCTTTTCGATGAACGCGACCGCGGATTGGGTATTCACGTTGAATGCCGGGCCAGTCGCGGCTTCGCGCAGCTTGATTCCCAGATCCCTTACTTCGGCCATGGGGTTCGAAAGCAGGCGGGAGACCTGAGTCTCAAGTGTGCGGGCGTTGACGATCTGGCCAAGGGATGTGTTGGTGGCGAGAGGAAGCAGGTAACGTGCGACATCGAAGGCGCGGGCCTTGAGAGTGCGTTCATAGGCTTCCGGCTTGAGCGTCGCGGGGCAGGGAACGCGGCTGCGCAGGGCATCGTGGACGGCCGCGGTAGTGCGCTGATAAGTCCCGAAGAGGTTGTTGATTGTCTCCGAATAAAGCTGCGCGGAGGCGGAATCGGCGTCGAAATCGGGGAAATACCAGCCGGATTTGAGGAAGTTCTGGTACCGTGTTGACCGCTCCTGGCCGTCCCACCTCTGCTCGTCGACCAGCACGATGGCGGCGAGCAAGCTCACCCGCTCGACAGCGAAGGCGATGTGGGCCAGGTCGGCGATGGAGCGATGGCCGTATTGGAAGTAAAAGGTGTTGAGAAACTGCACGGCGCGCTGGGCGCTTATTTCCCTGAGCGATTCGCGCATGGAAAGCGCGGAGCGGGAGTACTTGGCCATTGCATAGGCCAGGACCTCAGGGTCGGCGCCGTGGACGGCAAAGACGTCGGTTTGATTGCGGGCGCCGGCGGGGAGGCCAATTTGAGCGGACATGGATTGGCTGGACATGGGAAAGGCTCGGGACCAGAATACGGCATCGGGGGGGTGGGGTGCTTCATCAACCCAACTTGCGGAATCAGCGTCTAAACCAAACCAGAGTTCGAAAGTTTGTTCAGCGGACGGGTTTAAGCAGTGCGAAAATCGGCCTTCAGGAGTAGGATTTTGAAAAGCAGCCCATCCGGAAGCAAGAAACGCGGGAATAACCAACGCGGGAAGAATAAATGCGGGAATTCTTGATTCGCACGTCGCACAGTCCGCGCCCGTTGCCTTCAGGCCGCTGGCAAATGACGCAGCGGTGGAACGATCTGCTGTTTGCGCACTGGCCTGTGCCTGCGTCTGACATTGAGCCGCTTTTGCCCGAGGGGTTGGAGCCGGACCTGTTCCAGGGATCGGCCTGGCTGGGAGTGGTGCCGTTCTGGCTGGACCGTCTCAAGGTGCGCGGCCTGCCTGCCATTCCGGGCGTGCGTAGCTTTCCCGATCTCAATGTGCGTACCTACGTCCGCGACCAGAACACCGGTACGCCGGGGATGTATTTTTTCAGCCTGGATGCCACCAACCTGTTGGCCGTGGCGCTGGCGCACACATTCTTTCATTTGCCCTACCACTGGGCGGAAATGCGCCTCGATCAACGCTCGGAGCGGGAGTTTGCGTTCTACAGCCGCAGGCGGTTCACGACAAAGCCGGTCATCTTTAACGCCCGCTACCGGGGATTGGGACCGACGCGGAAGCTGGCGGAGGCCCGGAGTGGGACGCTCGAGTATTTTCTGATGGAGCGGTCGAGCCTGTTTACCCGCAATCGGGCCGGGCAGGCGGTGCGGGCCAACCTGCATCATGTTCCCTCGCCTCTGGAAGAGGCAGAAGCGGAGATCGAGCGCAACGATCTGGCTCATGCAATCGGCATCGAGCTGCCGGATATCGAGCCTGTTCTGCACTATTCGCGGCGGCTGGCCGTTTATGTGTGGCCGACCGAGCTGGTGCGGCCGGCGCTGGCCGGAAGACCGGTTACTGTTGCCGCCACCCCATCCGTTTGAAAAGCAGCGAAACCGGATATCAGAAAGTCAGCGCTTACGCAGCGACCCCGATCCCGCAGTGCGTTTTCTGCCTGCTGCGATTGGACTGCAAGCTACGGAGAACTATGAATGACGAAGCATGATCGCACCAAGACCAACCCGTGGATGCTGAACACTCCTCCGGAAACATCGGAGTTCACAATGCATGTTGATGACAAGGATGGGGTGCGGGTTCTTGCGTGCACGGTGGGAAAGACAGTGCTCTTGCACGACGGTCGCGCGATCGACGATTTGCACGCGATGCTGAAGTCCGCTGGGGACTGGGTTGAGCTTGGCGGCGCCGACGAACAGAAGCCGGCTAGGGAAGGAACTGTCGAGGCTTGGGGCCGTTCGCCGTAGAACCCGATTCATGGCTGGTGCGGTTTGAAGAAAGGCCTGCGCGGGCGTTTCGGCGTCTACCTCCCGCCATTGAAGGAAGAGCTTGGCCTTTGCGAGCTGGAGCACAACGCGAAGAACAACCGCATGCGGGGGAATTAGACCAAGTGCCACTTTGAGTATGTACGCATTGCGTCGCAGCTAGATGCGCGATCTGCGTGGCCGATTCATCCATCGCAATCGATAGTACCGTGACGAAGGAGTGATGCCCTGACGCAAAACGGGCATTGCGGTGGGCAGTTGCATCCGGGATGATAACGGAGGTTTCCTATTGCATTCGTGGTGCCGCCGCCCCAACGCGCGGGCGCATGGCACTTGCTGAATTCGGTGGGGGTCCGTCCCGCAAGATGAGATTCCCGGATCAGCAAGCGCACCCGCGTCCGCGTCTGCTTTTCCCGTCTGGCAATGCAATCCAAATTGAATCGGACATCACTTTGGTAATGCGCTCGATCAGAATCTCGCAACGGTTTGCGCAACTTTACTGGCGCGCCGGTGTTCCGGGGTTTAGTCAGCTCGAAGGGCAGTGAAGAACCCTTCGCGCAAGGCATGCTTTTCAAACACAGAACCGTGAATTCCGGCGACAGCTCCTCGCGAGCGCGCCAGGATGAACGAGTCCGGATCAATTCGATGCTGAACCCCATCGCCAATGCAAGCGCGGGTGATGCGGGTCGGTGCTCATCTATGTCTTAATTTGATGCTTGAGTTGCCCGCCTTGCAGAGAATCGCAATCGGTGCGAGCTTCGCTGCGTTTCGAAATTTTGCAGGACAAGGACAGAGAGGATGCGACCGATATGAATTCGAAGAGGCTTGTGAAATTCTTACCAGCGACGATTGCTGTTGCGCTGTTCGGCGCGGCACTTGTGCTGGCCGGCTGCAGCAGCGGAACCGGAATGGGTTCAACGACAACGACCACCACGACGGAAACCGGGCCTTCGTTTGTGATCGGTACCGACGCTCCCATGGCGAGCGTGGTTTCCTTCTCGGTCCAACTGCAAAGCGTAACCGCCACTGACAGTAGCGGGAACAGCGTATCGCTCATCGGCGGCGCGCCTACTGTTGACTTCGCGCGCTTCAACGGCTTGCAAACGCTGCTGGACATGAACGACGTGAATGCGGGCACCTACAGCAATATCTCCGTCACGCTGGGTAGCGGGACCATCGGCTACTTGCAGATGCAAGCCGGCAGCGCGCCGGCGATTGCAACCATGCCCGTGACCTATCCGAACGGCGCTTCGACCTATACCTACACGGCGACGTTAGCCAACCCGATTGTGGCGGCGCAGAACGGCACGCCGGCGGGATTGCACCTGGATTTCGATCTGCGCAAGTCCATTGGCGTGGACGGGACCGGCGCGATCACGGGCGACGTAACGCCGACGTTCAATGCGAACGGCGTCAGCAATAGCGATCCCGGTGCCTACATCGATTGCTTCGATGCGGCTGTGGTCAGCGTGAACGCGGCGGCGCAGAATTTTGTTGTGCTGGGGCCGCACGGAAGGCAGTTCACAATCAACGTAAGCGGGCAGACGGAGTGGGAGAATAACGAAGGGCTCAGCAATCTGACCACTAGCAGCATTGTGACGCTTTCAGGCACGTTGGACAGGGCCGATGCGACCATCGACGCCGACGACGTCGCGATCCTCTCGCAAGATGGATTCTACGCAGGTGGGCAAATTACCTACGTGAACCCTGCCTCTGGACCGGCATCCAATTTCGACCTCTATGTGCGCGGACTTTTGCCGACCACAACTGGGTTAACGCTTGGGCAGATTGCGACCGTCGATTTAAGCGGCAACGAGAAGTTCTTCATTTACTGGTTCCACAATCCGTTGACGGAGTTCGTTTTCAATCCCAGCGGTCTATTGCCGGGCCAGCATGTCTCGGTTGGCGGGCCGGCGACCGGCGCAACCAATGCACAGGACGTCACGGTGAAGCGGGTGGTTCTGCGTGACTGGGGCTTCAACGGCACTGTGGTTGCGAATAGCGCGAGCGCCGGGAGCGGGACATTCCAGATGCAGATCAGCGGGTTTGCGGGTCTTCTGGTGCCCCAAACAGTGACGGTCTACACAGCGGGAAAGACGGGCTTCCGCGACGGGCTGACCGGGGTTGGCGATTTGACGAACGGCCAAAACGTCCGCGTCGTCGGATTGCTGATCAAGAACCCATTGGACAACAGCACGGTTTTACTGGCCCACTATGTTGATAATTTGAACTGAGGGAGCGGAAACAAAGGGGACAGGGATCAGCAAACAGAGGGCGATTCAAGCTTCTCGGCTACTTCGATAAGCGGGTTTATCTGTTAGCTTTTGCCTGATCCCTGTTCCCTGATCCCTGCCTCAGAACTGCCAGACCAATCCGCTTGAGACGCGGCCGAAATTGCTGGGCAGGCCGGGGATCGTATACGGGATCAGGGTCTTATTCGTATCGAGGGCGAAGTAGAAGTACTGAAAGCCCCCGTCCACCCGAACGGCGAAGTGCCTGCTGATCGGTGTGTCCAGACCCCCGCCGACGAAGGCTGCAAACGCTACAGTTTGCCCGAGGACCCCATTCGGCCCCCAGTATTTGTTGGCGCCGGCGTCTCCCGCTACTCCCTCCACATACACCGTCTCGCTGCGTACGCGGTGACTGTACTGCGCGCCGCCCATGATTGCATACGTGTCTACCTGTGCGCCCAGGTTGGTTCCGCGATAGGCGGGAACGTCAATCTTGAAACGCACATTGTGCCAGGGCTTAAAGGCTATCGAAGCATCCCATCCATTCAATCCATGATGAGATTCGGTGACTCCGTTAATGGCGTTGGAAATGTAACTATAGCCGCCATAGATTTGAAAGTTCGGGGGTGCTTCCTGTTGCGCGTGGAGGGCGGAGGACAGGCACAGCAGTGCGATCAGGGAGAGGAAACGAGATTGCATTCAGGGCCTCGGGTTCTCGAGAGTCGGTAACTGGCTCTAGTCTCCTCATCTTATCCGGTCGAATTGGAGCTTGTGAATCGAAGGGTCGATGCTTCAGCGCCCATATAATTGGGGACGGACGGCGCCGGCGAAGCGGCACCCGAGGAAAGTGAGAGATATGGGGAATCTAGCGGGACGGATTGCGCTGGTCACGGGCGCTTCGCAGGGGATTGGCAGAGCCGTGGCGCTGGAACTGGCGCGGGCTGGGGCCACGGTAGCCGTGGCGGCGCGCAATGAGGCCAAACTGGCCGATGTGGTCGCGGAGATTGAAGCGGCCGGAGGGCAGGCGGCCGCGTTTGCGCTGGATGTGGGCAGCGAGGAGTCGATCAAGGCCCGGGCGAAAGCGATTCTGGAGCGCTTTGGAAAAGTTGAGATCCTGGTCAACAACGCCGGCATCACGCGCGACGGGCTGATGATGGCCATGAAGCGGGCCGATTGGGACGCTGTGCTTGGCACCAATCTAACTGGAGCGTTTCTGCTGACGCAGGCGGTGCTGCGGCCCATGCTGAAGAACCGCTGGGGCAGGATTATCAACGTTTCGAGCGTGGTGGGACGGACGGGCCAGGCCGGGCAGGTGAACTATGCAGCGTCGAAGGCCGGGTTGATCGGGCTCACTCGCTCGCTGGCGCGCGAGGTTGCCTCGCGCGGAATCACGGTGAACGCCGTGGCGCCGGGATACATTGAGACCGCCATGACCGCATTGCTGGACGAGGAGCAGCGCGCGGCGATGATGGCGGCGATTCCTCTGGGGCGAGCAGGCACGGATGTGGAGATTGCGCAGTCGGTGGCGTTTCTTGCTTCCGAGGGAGCGGGCTACATCACCGGCCATGTGCTCGATGTGAATGGCGGGATGTTTATGGGGTGAGGCTCTCGGCCCAATCTCCCGAAGTTGTCGCAATTACTCACAAGGCCTAAACTTAGGCAGGCGAATCCCGATAGACTCTATGGGAAGGTACGTATGACTGCGAGCGCTTTGCCCGGGAAAGCCTCTGCACCGCCGCTGGACGAGATAGGCGGCTGCCTGCGCTATGTAGCGCGGCAGCCAATTCTGGACATTCGGGGTCGAGTGCATGCATACGAGTTGCTCTTCCGCGCCGGACGGGAAACGGCGTTCCGCGGTGACAGCGAAATGGCCACCCGGACAATGCTGGACAACACCGTAATGTTTGGAATGGAAAAGCTAACCGGCGGCTTGCCGGCATTTGTGAATTGCACCCGCGAGGCCCTGACCGAAGACCTGGTGCACGTGCTGCCGCCAGACCAGACGGTGCTGGAGATTCTGGAAACCCTTGAACCCACATCGGAACTCGTCGATGCATGCAGCAAGCTGAAGATCGCGGGTTTCCGGCTGGCGTTGGACGATTTCATCTGGCACGAAAAATTCGAGCCGCTGGTGGAACTGGCGGACTATATCAAGGTGGATTTTTCGCTGACCGGGGCCGCCGAACGGAAACGCTTGCTGAAGCGGCTAAGCGGCATGAACCTGGTGCTGCTTGCCGAAAAGGTTGAGACGCCGCAGGAGTACAGGCAAGCCTGCGACGAGGGATTCACCCTCTTTCAGGGGTACTATTTCTGCCGGCCGACGCTGCTGGAAAACCGCAAGGTTCCGGCCAACCGGATTTCCCAGTTCCAGATTCTGCAGATGATGCACAGCGACTCGCTTGATCTGCGGGTGCTGACGAAACTGGTCAAGCAGGATGCGTCGCTCACTTACAGGCTGTTGCGGCTGGTAAACTCGCCCATCTTCACAACGAGGCAGGAAGTGAAGTCGATCCATTCGGCGCTGCTGGTGGTGGGCGAGCAGAGTTTCCGGCGGATTGCGACGCTTGCCATTACCAGCGAACTGAGCGGCAGTCAGCCGGAAGAGATACTTCGGATGGCCTTCTTGAGGGCACGCTTTTGCGAACTGGCAGCGGAGAAGTGCGGCATGGACGCAACCGAGCAGTACCTAATGGGCTTGGTAAGCCTGCTGCCCGCCATGTTGCGGATCCCCATGAAGGAGCTGACACCGGCGCTGCCGCTGCGTAAGGAGATTCGCCAAGCGCTTGACGGAGTGCACAACGCCGAACGCGAACTGCTCGCCTGGGTAGAGTGTCATGAACGCGCGAACTGGGAAGCGTGCGATGAAGTGGCACAGACTTCCGGTCTTGGCCAGGGCACGCTTATGCGGTGCTACGCAGAGGCCCTGTTGTGGTCAGAGGATGCGCTCAAATCCGTAAGATGACGTTTTCGGCAGGTCAGATACAAACACTCCTTGAAAATCCGAAGGATCGGGTTGCGCGCTATTTCAGGTTCAAGCTCTCCTCGGGCAATAGCTCGTAGCTGACGAAGGCCAGCTTCAGGCCGTCTGGCGACCAGCTCGGCACGTTGATGGTTCCCTGGCCGCCGAAGAGCTTGGCGAGCACGCGCACCTTCCTATCCTTCAGCGTCATCAGGCGGAGTTCTACATCCTTGTTGGGCGGATGCCCGGTGACGCCTTTTTCATACGCGATGAATACCATGGTCTGGCCGTTCGGCGAGATGTGCGGAAACCAGTTGTTGCTGTCATCGGATGTGACCTGCTCCTGTGCGGAGCCGTCGGGCTTCATGCGCCAGATCTGCATCTGGCCGGTGCGCTCGGAGTTGAAGTAGATGTATGCGCCATCGGGCGAATACTCGGGGCCGTCGTCGAGTCCGGGTGCGGTGGTGAGCCGAGTTTCATCGCCTCCGGCTGCGGGAATGGAGTAAATGTCGAAGTTGTCGCCGCGCTGCCCGGTGAAGGCCAATGTCTTTCCGTCGGGCGACCACCCGTGCCAATAGGACGGCGCGTTGGGCGTGATGAGGCGAGGAGTTCCGCCGGCGATGGGCACAATATAGACGCGCGATTTGTGGTCGTCGTTCGATTGGTCGCTGACGGCCAGAAACCGGCCATCTGGCGAGATGCCATGGTCGTTGTTGCAGTGGATTTGCGGGGCTGTCGGAATCAGCGTGGGCTCGGTGTCGCCGAGGTTGAGACGGCGGATTGTTCCCTCTTGGTTGAAGACGAAATACTTGCCGTCGCGCGACCAGTTGGGCGCTTCAAAATGCGCGGCGGCTGCATATTCCACATGGCGATCGGTGGATGCGATAGCGACGGTCTCGAGCGAACTGATGAGAACGGTCTTGCCGCTGGGCGGCGGAAGCGTTTCAAAGATCACGTTCGAGAACACTGCTTTCTCGACCACGTCTTTGTCATGCGCGCAGACACCGATGCCGATGTAGAAGTCGCCGCTGAGGGCCAGCTTGGTGGATGCGCCAGCGGGTTGAAGCTTTCCGTCCTTGCCTGTGACGAAGGCGTAGAAAAAGTCGCCGCGCTTTTCCAGGCGTACTGTTTGCGGCGCGGAGACGTTGAACTCAACCTCGCGGGTGTTGGCGCCAACCGCGTCGCGAAATTGCAGCGCGGTCAGGCCGGATCCATGCACGGCTACATCGACGCCGGGCGAGTTACCGTCGAGCGACTGGCGAATCATGAGCACTGCCTTGCGATGGGGATTGCCGCCGGCGCCCATAAAGGCGATGTCTGCGGTGAGCGCAACGTCGCCGGAGACTTTCTTCCAGGCAAAGTGAAAGTCGTCGATGCCGAACCACATGTTTTCACCGCTCCCGCTCAGGGTGTAGGTGTGCGCAGCGGTGTCGTAGACGGCGGAACCTGGATGGAGCACCGTTCCCACGTCCTGGTGATCGGTGAAAATTCCCTGCGGCAGATGCTGGGACTGCGCAAGAACCATCGCCGGTGCGAAGACGAACAAGACGGCGATGGCGAATTTGATAGCGGTGGGTAGACAGGTTGCTAACATAATTGGGCCTTTCGAAAAGTGTACTTGAAGTTGAAACCCAGGGTTTTCTACTCGATGCTTCCCTGATGATCGAGACGGATTCAGGTTCAAGGTATCCCACTTGGCCGCAAAAAACAAAGACGCTGCTCCCAGCGGGCGCCCAGGTGAGGCACCCAAATCTGAGTGCTGATTTTTCTGGCTTTGGCCGAAGAAGGCAAAGGGTCAGGCCGGCAACAGCGCCTGCCAGGGGTCATCCAGCAGAAACGCCGTGACCGCATTCAGCGAATGCACCAGGCCCTGCGTGGCAGAGTTGCCAATGGCCAGTCCCTGGTACTGCTTCCATGGATCGGGGAAGAAGCGGCTATGCGCTCATGAGGGCTGGTGCATTAGTTGGCAATGCTGCCTCCTCGGCATCCTCGGACAAAGTTCTTTGCACCGGCACATGGGCCAGTTCCCAGGCGGAGCGATCTTTGAGCAGGCGGGAGACCAGCGCGGTGTGCATGGCGTGTCCGGCGCGTTCGGCAACGACATGCCCTTCGATGCGACGGCCGGCCAGCGCAAGATCGCCGATCAGATCGAGCACCTTGTGGCGGACATACTCGTCGTGAAAGCGCAGCGGCCCGTTCTCCGGGCCGCGCGCTCCCAGAATGATGGCGTTGCGGGCATTTGCTCCGCGAATCAGGCCCATATCGCGCAGGCGCTTTTCGTCGGACTTATAGCCGAAGGTGCGCGCGGCCGCGATGAAGTCGCCGTAGGTTTCCGCGGCCAGGTCGATGCTGGCTTTCTGCCTGCCGATCGGTGCGGGAAAATCGATGGTGTACTGAATGCTGTAGCCGGAGCCGGGGTAGACGCCGATGAATTTGTTGCCTTCGCGCACTTCAACGGGGTGCAGAACGCGGATGGTTTCGCGTCGCCGGCGCTGCGTGCGGATGCCTGCGGCTCTAAAAGCCTCTACGTAGGGCAACGCGCTGCCGTCCAGGATGGGGAGTTCAAGGTTGTCGAGCTCGATGATGACGTTGTCAACGCCCATCCCGACCAGAGCGGAGAGCAAATGTTCGGTTGTCGAAATCAATACGCCATGGCGCATGAGGCTGGTCGCGTAGCTCACCTTCGCCACATTGCGGCCATTGGCGGGAATCTCGAAGTTGTCCAAATCGGTGCGGCGGAAGACGATGCCGGATCCCGCGGGCGCGGGCAAAAGCCGCATGGAGACCGGAGCGCCGGAATGAAGACCTATCCCCTCAAACTCAATGGGTGCGGCAATCGTCTGTTCCAGGTGGGCCGGACTTGCCAATCAACACTCCAACTGCGTCGAAATGAGCGTACTGCATAGATTAGACGCGAACTTAACATCCCGATGTGTGGCATTTTTACCACACTCTGCTCTTCCGGGATCAGTTTAGGCACCGGCCCTGCGGCTCGAACGGAGTGTGCTTCAAGCTCAAACGGTGCCTTAAACATCGTAGAATCAAAGAATCGTGGGCCGCAGGCCGTTCAAACCGGCCGGGAAAGGTTCTTGAATGCTTATCGTCCCCGAATCTCCGATCCCAATACGCGCGCTGCTGGCTGGCGCGCGGCGCAAGCAGGCGGGCTGGCTCGATCTGCTGCGGCGACTGGTTCTGGCTGAATCGCCTTCCGACAACAAGGCTGCGGTCGACGCTTGCGCCGAGCTGGCCGCGGCGCACGCCAAAACATTGGGAGGGCACGTAAAACTGCACCGCCAGCGGGCCTTTGGGAACGTGCTTGAGGTGCGGTTTGGACCGCGCGCCAAAAAGGACGCAGCCAAGCCGATTCTCCTGCTCGGCCATCTGGATACGGTGTGGCCATTGGGGACGTTGAAGCGAATGCCCTTTAGGGTTGCAGATGGGCAGGTGTGGGGTCCAGGTACGCTGGACATGAAGGCGGGCATTGCCATGGCATTCGCTGCGATTGAGATGCTTCTCGAAGTCGGCGGATTGAAGCGGGAACTGGTGCTGCTGCTGAATAGCGACGAAGAGGTGGGCAGCCCTGTTTCGCGGCCGATAACCGAGCGGCTGGCCTCCGAATGTGACGCGGTGTATGTTTTGGAGCCCGCACAGGGTCTGGCTTACAAGACAGCGCGCAAAGGCATCGGAAACTGGCGCATTGAGGTGCAGGGCGTGGCCTCGCACGCGGGGGTGGACTTCGAAAAAGGAGCGAGCGCCATTCGTGAGTTGGCGCGAGCAGTGGAAAACGTGAGCGGCTGGACGGACCTGAAGCGCGGGCTGACGGTCAGCGTGGGACTGATCGGTGGCGGGTCGAAGACGAATGTGATTCCCGCCGGTGCGTGGGCGGAGGTGGATGTTCGCATTGCGCGCAAGGCCGACGGGGCGCGGATTGAACGGAGATTCGCAGGGCTGAAGTCAGACGACAGACAATGCAAGCTGACCGTCACGGGCGGCATCAACCGGCCTCCCATGGAACGAACGAGGGGAACGGTGCGGCTTTACCACGAAGCAAGAGCTCTGGCAGCCGAACTGGGGTTTGAGCTCGCTGAGGCTTCGACGGGCGGGGCGTCGGACGGGAATTTTACTTCCGCGCTTGGGGTTCCCACCCTCGACGGCATGGGTGCGGTGGGCGAGGGAGCCCATGCACGGCACGAATCCATTGTGCTGGAGCATGTCGCGCCCCGGACGGCGCTGCTTGCAGGGCTGCTGGCCCGATAAGGCCCTATGGATACTGCCAATAGTTCTGCAGGAAGAAGTAGCCGGCGGTGAGGAAGCCGATGACGGCGACTGTCCAGCGCATGGCGCGCTGGTTGACCTTGCGGCTGTAGTGCGCGCCCAGGTAGCCGCCCAGCGCGGCCAGGATGGCCATGACGAGGCAGAAGCGCCATTGCACGCGGCCGGCCAGGATGAAATTGATCGATGGGATTCCGATGGAGACAGCGGCAGTTAGCACTTTGAGCGCGTTCATTTCGTGGATGTCGTGGACGCCGCAAATGCCGAAGAGCGCCATGACAAGAAAGCCTCCGCCGGCGCCGAAATACCCCACATACACGCTGACCACCACCATGCCGACGATGAGGACCGTGTTGTAGCGCCGTCCGCCGGAAAGCGAGGAGAGCCAGCGCCCGAGTGGAAAGCTGAGGACGAACATGACTGCTGCAAAAAGCAGCAACCAGGGTAGCATCTCGCGAAATCGCCGGTTGCCGGTGTGCAACAGCAGAAATCCGCCCAGCCAGCCGCCCGCTCCTGAAGCCACCCCCAGCGGCAGCAGCTCCCAGCGATAGGCGCGGAGTTGCTTGCGGAAGGCGATCAGCGAGGTCAACTGGCCGGGCCAGAGCGCTACGGTGTTGGTGGCCTGGGCTGAAACCGCGCCAACGCCCGCGGCGGTGGTGCTGGCCAGCAGCGCCGGGAGCGACAGAAACGAGCCGCCGCCGGCAATCGTGTTCAGAATGCCGGCGAAAAACGAAGCGACAGGGAGCCAGCAGATTCTCAGGAGATGAAGAATGGAGGGCGCCATGGGCCAGTTTACGGCCCAGCGCATAAAGATTCATAAGGTCTTGCTTTAATGCCAGCCAAATTGAATGCCCCTTTGCCTCCACCGTCGAAGGGCGTGTGCATTCAAAATCGCCGGGGGAGCCTGATACACTCCCGTCAAGAACCTATGGAGCGTAAATTCGCAATGAAGCAAACTGTTTTAGCCCTGATTCTGGCGGCGAGCGCCGCTGCCGCGTTTGCTCAAACCGCGCCCAAGCCTGCAGCTCCGGCTGCCGCCGCGCACCACGCGTCTACTCCGTCAACGGCTGCGAAGCTGCCGCCCGGCGTGCCCCCCGTAAGAGGGATCGTCAAGACTGCGCTTACCCTGCGCTACGAAGAGATCAAGATCGGCACGGGCGCTGACGCTGAGCCCAACAAGATGTACAAGGTGTTCTACACCGGATACCTGGGCAGCAACGGGCGTCCTGACGATGGGCACAAATTTGACGCCTCCTCGGATCACCCCGGGCCGCCGGTCAAAGACAAGGACGGCAAGCCGGTAATGGGCGATGACGGCAAGCCCAAGCTGGGCGATCCAATGCCGATGTCGTTTCCGCAGGGCATGGGTCGGCTGATTCCCGGATTCGACCAGGGCTTTTACGGCATGAAGATCGGCGGCAAGCGGCGCATTTTCATTCCCTGGCAACTTGCTTACGGAGCGAGAGGCCGACCCGGTCCCGACGCCGAGCACCCAGGCATTCCCCCCAAGGCCGACCTGATTTTTGACGTGGAGCTTGTGGACGTTGCGGATTTGCCCACGCCGCCCCAGCGGCCGGGAATGGGCCAGATGCCCGGCGGCCGTCCGATGCCGGGAATGAACCCGAATAACCGCCCTGGCATGCCTCCTACGCCAGGTAGACCGGTAACTGTGCCGCCACCGCCGACTCTGGGAACCGCTCCCGCGACTCCGGGGACTTCCCCCGCTCCGGCAACGCCGCCTGCGGTGGTGCCGGTACCGTCAACACCACCGCCTTCGACTACGCCGCCGCCGACGCCGCCAACCCAGGCGCAGCCGCAGTAGGGTCTTTTTTCTCCGCGTGTGAACCTTCGGATGAGCTTCTGTGGGCTCCCACCCTTTATGCAAAGAACGCACGAAGGATGGGGCACCCAGATTTCCAATTTCACTCAGGCCACGCCGGCGGGCAACTCCGGCGTGGCGTTGAGCAGTTGGCGCGTGTAGGCCTGCAGCGGCTGGGCGCACAGCGCTTCGGCTTCTCCTGTTTCCACCAAGCGGCCGCGTTCCATGACGGCGATGCGCGTGCTCAGATAGCGCACCAGCGGCATGGAATGAGAGATGAACAAATAGGTCAGGCCGAGCTCCCGCTGCAAGCGGCGCAGCAGGTTCACAATCTGCGCTCCAACACTAACATCGAGGGCCGAAACGGGCTCGTCTAGAATCAGCAGCCTGGGCCGCAGAGCCAGCGCGCGCGCAATGTTGATGCGCTGGCGCTGGCCGCCGCTGAACTCATGCGGATAGCGGTTGAGGGCTGACTCATCCAGTCCCACTTCACCGAGCAGTTCGATTGCCTTTGCGCGCAGCGCGGCGTGGCCAGCCGGGATTCCGGACTCATGGCGGTGAATCACCAGCGGCTCGGTGACGATTTCAAGCACTTTCATGCGGGGATTGAGCGCCGCGTAGGGGTCCTGAAAAACCGGCTGCATCTGGCGGCGCAGGCGGTGTAGCTCGGCTGCCGTCGCGCGGGAAACATTGATGCCATCAACTCGGATTGCGCCGCGAGTTGGCGAAACGAGGCCCAGGATCATGCGCGCCACAGTGCTCTTCCCCGAGCCTGACTCACCTACAAGGCCCAGCGTCTCGCCCGGCTCGATGGAAAGCGAGACGTCTTCCACCACTGTCTGCATCTCGGTATGCAGCCCCGCCCGTCGGGGGTAGCACTTCGAAACCGCATCAACCTCAACCAGCGTCATGCCCAAATGGTATAGGGAGCGAGGAGTCGTTTCCAAGGATGAGTGCGCCCGGAGTTGCAGAGTCTCCTTTCGAAAGAGTTGTTGGCATCAGGCAGCAAACCCCCTGGAACACCGAGTTTTTGACTCAAACCTGCAGAATTCGAAGTACCAAGCCGCGCTATTTCCTCCTGTTTCTCCCTATTTCTGCCTCTATCTATACTGCAGTTTGCCACAGTCCCACAGTCGTTCCGGGTGTTTCTCCGACTGTGAAACTGTGGAGGCAGCGAGATTAAACTGCTGATTCCCTGATGGTTCGGTCGACCTTCACAGGATCACACCCCAAAAAGGATGCCAAGTTTTTTATTTCGATGTCGGCGTGTGAGGACGGGTGGGGGGGTGGGGCCGGCACTTGCGTACATTCCGACGCCGTCTTCAGCTGCGTAAATCATGGGACAAAGGCCAGAGCAAACCCAAGAAAGATTTATCCCTCAGAATCTGTCTAAAAAGTGATTCCGAGAGAGGCAGGTTGGGGTCCGTGGTCTCCCACCCTTTCGCAAAAAAGCGCGAAAGGATGGGGCACGGAGCGCTTGTGGCTGGTCCACAGTCGACATTTTACGGTTCTTGGGCAGGTTCTCGGGGCTAAAGCCCACATTACCTGGCTACTGCAAGCGGCACGGCTGAAGCGGTGCCCTTTCAAAGAAGGACATAGCAACTTCAGTCCCGCTCGGCATATTTTCATTGTGCGGTTTCGGTGAGTAATTATCTGCAAAGCGATTGAAGAAAAATCAATCGAGATTGGGATGCAGCTTGTGGAAGCCAGTGGCCTGTTGATAGGCCCAGGCGAAGGCGGCGAGCTTGGCGTCCTGGTAATGGGCGGCTAAGAAGGTGAGCGAAACCGGCGTGCCGGGGCCACCGATGTCGTCGTGGTCGCCATCGTCAATCGCAGGCGGCTCGGGCGAGTCAGGGCCGCGGAGACCGTTGGGCACAATGAGTGCGGGATGGCCGGTGAGGTTGGTGGCAATGAGCTGAGTGTCGGTGCTGGGGGTTACGATGATGTCGACATGCTCGAAGAGCGCGGAGACTTGCCGGATGGCGAGGGTGCGGGCGCGATTGGCCTGGATGTATTCGACCGCCGGATAGAAGCGGGCGATGCGGAAAGCGTTGGGCCAGTCTTCGATGCCTTGCTCGGTGAGGAGCGCGTCGCGGCCAGTCATGGTCAAGTCGTCGAAGGCTGCGGCGGCTTCGGCGGTGAGCAGAGTCGATATGGGGCCGAAGGGGAGTTTTGGGAGGTCGACTGGGATCAGGTTCACCCCCATGGCGCGCAGTTTGTCGAGAGAAGCGAGCAGGAAGCGGCGGTCGTAATCGCGGCGGGCGCGCCAGCCTTTGGCATCGGCGTTGTCGGCTTCGCGCTTGGCTTTTTCTTCGGCGGTTTCGTTGGGCGCAGCTTCCTTCGACTTGAGCGGCTCGGGCGGGTCGAACTCGGACTTCAGATAACCGATGCGGAGCTTTTTCCAATCGAGGCCGGCGTTCCACTGGAAGGTCGCTGGGTAGACCGAAGCGTCTTTGCCGTCGGGGCCGTAGATGGCTTCTAGAACGAGCGCGCAGTCTTCAGCAGAGCGGGTGATGGGGCCGAGCTTGTCCATGGTCCAACTGAGGGCCATTGCGCCGGTGCGGGGGACAAAGCCGAAGGTGGGACGAAGGCCGCTGCAACCGCAGCGCGTGGAGGGCGAGGAGATGGAGCCGAGCGTCTCAGAGCCGATGGCAAAGCCGACGCATCCCGCGGCCACGGCGCTGGCTGAGCCGGCCGAGGAGCCGCTGGAGCCGAGGGTCGCGTTCCAGGGATTGCGGGTGCGGCCGCCAAACCATTTGTCGCCATTGGCGAGCGCGCCGAGCGTGAACTTGGCTACGAGCACGGCGCCAGCGGCGTCGAGGCGCTGGACCACGGTTGCGTCTTCGTCGAAGGACTGGTGCTCAAATCCGCCCGCGCCCCATGTAGTGGAATAACCCTTGACGGCAAGCAGATCCTTCGCGCCCCAGGGGATGCCGTGCAGCGGGCCGCGGTAATGCCCGGCGGCGATTTCTTCGTCGGCCTTCTTGGACTGCGCCAGGGCGCGGTCTTCGGTGAGGGTGATGACGAAGTGGAGCTTTGGGTCGTAGCGCTTTAGGCGGGCGAGGTACATCTGCGTTAGGGAGAGTGAGGTGATTTTCTGTGCCTGAAGAAGGCCGGCGATTTCGGCGAGAGTTGCAAAGGCAAGGTCTTCTATCTTGGCCGGCACTGCGGCGTTGGACGTGTTGTCCTCGACGATCGGACGAACCGTCGGCTCGCCGCAATCGCAGACCGAGGCCGAGGCCGGTTGCGGATGAAACACATATGCGGGAGGAACGGAGTTGGCCAGTTTGAGCGCGCGGATGGGGTCGTAGGAGGAGCGCTGGGCGTTGAGGCCGTCGAGCATCAGCCTTTTTTGCTCGGAGGTGAATGGGCCTACGCCAGCGAGCGCGGATGCCTGGTCGATCATCTCGGGCGTGATCTTGGGCAGGGCTTTGCGATCGCCTGCGGGCTCCTGGGCTTGGGCGGCGAGCGTGTACAGGACTCCGGGCAGAAGCGCCGAGGTGATTCCGGCGCGGCTGCAGGCGGTTAGAAATCCTCTGCGGTCGAGTGTCATTGGTTTGCTTCCTTGCAGGCAACAATAACAAATACGGGTGGGATTCTTGTCGAAAGGAGACTTCGCATCGTCCCTACGGGACGAGCGGGTCTGTGCGGGTCTCCAACCCAGGACTCCGTCCGCTTCGGCGGACTTCGGCCTGGGCTATTTTCGCGATCTCCCTGCCGGGAGAAACCCGTGAGCGTGCGGGGTGCGGGCTCGAACGGCCGAGGTTCGTGGTTTCCCACCATTCCGCGAAGTGCGCGGAATGGATGGGCACGGAGCTTTCTTGAT
>Ga0302320_10004647_pt1 | contig 31107 bp, 29 predicted proteins | sample Bog_T0_3_FD_202130 | JGI IMG/M metagenome (GOLD analysis project Ga0302320, IMG submission 202130) | Peat permafrost microbial communities from Stordalen Mire near Abisko, Sweden - Bog_T0_3 | ecosystem: Environmental > Terrestrial > Soil > Wetlands > Peat | place: Sweden: Abisko, Stordalen Mire... | reverse complement strand
CAGCGACATTGGAATCGGCTAGCGCCAATTGTAGCGGGAGCATAACTGGTATCGATGCGCATCATCGCTTGCCCGATTCCGACGGACTTGAGTAGCTTACCACTCCCTTGATACCGGAGTCGCGGGGCCTTCCTGCGGTGAGATAGATCACCGGCCCGGGTGACGCGGTTTTTTGCGGGCTTGGTCGGCACCCGGCGGCGATTCGTCTCAATTTCGTCGCCCGATATCACCGTGCATGGCAGCGTATAATCACGGTTTGCGCACGTCATCCCAGTCCCGCTAGGAATGCATACATGAGCTCTCATTCACACATGCCCGGTCAACCGCCGGCCGCTCCGCAGCCGCTTCCCGGCGTCGACAGCATTATCGCCGTCGGCTCCGGCAAGGGCGGCGTCGGCAAGACCACGCTCGCCGTCAACCTGGCCATCGCGCTGGCCCGCATGGGTCACAAGGTCGGGCTGCTCGACGCCGACGTCTATGGTCCCAACGTTCCGCTCATGCTCGGCAGCAGCGAGCCGCCCAGCGTGATGGGCGAGAACCGCATCATCCCGCCCGAGCGTTACGGCCTGAAAGTAATGTCGGTCGGCTTCCTCAGCCCCGGCGACAAGCCGCTGGTGTGGCGCGGCCCCATGCTGCACTCCATCATCAAGCAGTTCCTCAGCCAGGTGGAGTGGGGACAACTCGACTACCTCGTCGTCGATCTGCCGCCGGGCACCGGCGACGTGGTGATCTCGCTGGTGCAGACCGTGCCGCTGACCGGCGCGGTCGTCGTCACCACGCCCAGCGACGTCTCGCTGCAGGACGCGCGCAAGGCCATCGAGATGTTCAAGCAGGTGAAGGTCGACATCATCGGCATCGTCGAGAACATGAGCTTCTTCGTCTGCCCGCATTGCCATAACGAGATCGACATCTTCTCCAAGGGTGGAGGCCACCGCACCGCGATGCAGTTCAGCGTGCCGTTTCTGGGGTCGATCGAACTCGATCCCGACATTCGTAAGGGCGGCGACACCGGACAGCCCATCGTGCTGGAAGGCGACCAGTCGCCGCACGCGAAGTCGATGTTCGCATTCACGAATAAGGTCATTGAACGGACCAAGGAATTGCAGGAGACGGCCGGCGGAAGCGTGATTGAGATTCAGTAAGGCTCATCCTGTCCGCAGAACCGGCGGACGAGGGTGGGCTGGGGCACCGGGCTGGTCACCCGGGGCACCCGGCGAATGACGCAACCCGACTAGAACATCACTTCTCCAGGATTCAGTCTAAACGCTGACATCGAAGGATTCAGTCGAATCCGATTCTGCAGTCCCGGGATACTTGCCTCGAACGAAGCAATGCACTCCTTCGCTATACCGATTGCCCGGGAGGCATCATCGTAACTGAATCCGCCCGCACCGGCATGGACCGCAGAATTTCTCCTGCCGTAAAGGTCACTATCCCAACGTCTGTACAGCACAGAATCTACAAATGGAGTGAAGGCGACGCTCTGATCGGTTGCGTACTTCGCAGTCCAATCATCTAACCGCCTGATCTTGCTCTTAACGCCCCAGTACTTGCCATCGTTTTCGATCATATCCTCCGCTTCCGATTCGCTTTTACCGTAGCGGAGCATAAGTTTAAGAAGGAGGCTGCGGACGTGTACTTCGACTGCGGTTTCTGCTTGAACAATCGCAAATCGATAATTGCGATATCGCTGTAAGTAAGCTAAAGCATCCAGGACAAGGTCATAACTCAGTGGGAGCTCGAATTCCTCCATTACGAAATTGCTGAAGAGGTCGGCAATTGCGCCTGTCATCGTTTCCCTTGGCCCAAGAAGCTCGAAGCTGTTGCTCCGGAGAATGTTCGCAGCACCATGCCCGAGCTGAGTAAGGAAGGTTCGCGGTTGTTGGAGCCGATCGAAAAGCTCAGACACGCTCAGTTTCAGTTCGTCGTCCTTTAGAGGGCTCGTGTGGCATGTTGCAAAATAAAAATTTCGTTCCAGTGAGATTGAAGAGACTCTGTAGTCCTCGTTCAGAAGTCGATATTTATCCAGAAACGGATTCAGGATCTCACATGCCCGGGGCAAAACGACACCGTTGATGCTGATCTCGTTTATGTCATCGCTGAGATAGGTGACAGCGACCTCCGTGTAATACTTGCATTCGGCATATCCTCCATTAGTTCCCGAATGAACATTGAGGGTTGTTTTGTCCCGTCCGTCGTGCAGCCGATTCACTGCCACATAGCTGTAATCCGCACGAGGACGTTGCGGCTCCTGCCAGGCCTGCTGCAGTTCCTGAAATGAGGTTGGGCCGATGACAGGACGGTTTCGAAAGAAGGCACGTGAGCCCTCCCTCAGAGTCAAAGTGACCACCGCGAGCGTCTTTACCGGATCAAAGCTCAGGTAGCTCCCGTTTGGAACTGACGTCGGGAACGGTACATCGAAGAGCACGGCGATAAACCCAGGCTGCGTAGACAAGACGTGTTCTCCTCTTGTAGATCAGTATCGCTCGCCGGGTGGCCCACCCAACCGCCTCGAACTCACCAAGCCAATATTAATCCTGAGGGTGCCCCGTCCAAGCTTCTTTTGCTTGGGCGGGGATTTTTGTCTGCAGCGCTAACATCGCCAGCGTACATGGATCACTGACTACGGAAATCAGACTCTGTAATCTCTAATTCGTGCCTTGGGAACTAAAGCGCTTTCAGGAAACCCGTCACCTCCACTTCGTGACGGTTCGGTTGTCATCGCCGCCGACCGTATCTTGCAACCACCAGCGCGAAGCAGCAGTTCGAGCATTCCCTGGAACAGGCTCGCCGCCAGTACGGAATGTTTATTACCGGCTACGTCATCATGCCGGAACATGTTCATTTACCGGTGAGCGAACCGGAGCGCGCCACGCTGGCCGCGGCTTTGCAGGCTTTGAAGCAGTCGGTCTCCCGCCGGCTCATCGGACGCCGCGAGCATTTCTGGGAAGGACGTTATTACGACTTCAACGTGTGGAGCAAGAGTAAGCGCATCGAGAAGCTGCGGTATATACATCGCAATCCGGTAAAGCGTGGATTGGTGCAGAAGCCGGAAGATTGGCGGTGGAGTAGTTTTCTTCACTACGCGACCGGAGTTGAAGGGGCGGTTGAAATCGAGTCGGAGTGGACGGGACGAAGGCGAGAGCGAGTGGGTCAACCGCTGCTCGTCAAGGGCACGAACGATCTAGATGCGTAGACGAAAAACCCCCGCCCAAGCAAAAGCAGCTTGGACGGGGCACCCTCAAGAGTGAAGCTGAGCGACCTCTTCACATGAAACGAGGTCTACAATGTCACCGCAGCATTGCCGGGATCGAGCCTCATTCGTAGTGTGTCCACATGCGCAGCACCTTGACGACACGTTTCTCTTCGAGCACCTGGTAGACAAGTCTGTGCTGGATGTTGATGCGGCGGGAGTATGCGCCTTTCAGGTCGCCTAGAAGCTTCTCGAAGGGCGGAGGCCTCTCGAAGGGATTACTTGCCAACAGCGCAAGCAGTTGCTCCGCCTTCGGACGGAGACCAGCAGAAGCGAGACGACGGGCGTCCTTCTGGGCCTGTTTGGTGAAGACAACCTGCCAAGGTTTCACCAGCCGGGTTCTTTCTCGCATTCCTCGATGGGTGTCGCGAGTCCTTTACGGATGGATTCGCGCATCCCCGGAACCGAAAGGAGATGAAGAGTCTCCTGGATCGCGTTCCAGTCTTCTTCTCCAACCAGAACACCATTCGAGCGCGGGCCGGTGATGAGGACTGGCTCGTGGGCAGCAGCTGTTTCGTCAAGCAGGCGGTAGAGCTTATCGCGAGCCTCGCTGGCGTTCATCGTATTCATATTCTTAAGCGTACGTGTTTCCGTACGACCGGGCAAGTGGCGATTTCGAGCTCGGTTGGCTGGCCCCGGCAGGTTCAACCGGGGTCGAAGGCACGGTTGAGGCCGAGTCGGAGTGGACAGCACGAGGAGGGGAGCGAGCGGGTCAACCGTTGCTCGTCGAAGCACAAACGATTTAGATGGGTAGACGAAAAATCCCCGCCCAAGCAAGAGAAGCTTGGACGGGGCACCCTGCTGAGTTTTGCCGAACCAGAATTCCTGCCTCACAGGCTGATCTGTGGGCCCCGGCACAGATAGTCGATTGAATGGAAGGGTGCGTTATCCGCCTAGGAACATTGCGACCCGTTGCCCCGCAATTATTACTTGGGCGTGGTTGTGGTCGTGGTTGTGGTGTCCCTCTGCACCTGATCGGGAGGCGGCGTAGTTGTGGTAGTCGTGCTGTCGGTCCGATTCATCTGCTGGTCCGGCGGCGTGGTCGTAGTGGTTGTGGTGTCGGTCTGCTTCACCTTGTGATGTTTGTACTTGGTGGTGGTATCGGTAGTCTGCGTCGTCGGCGCAGCCGCCGTGTCGTGCGAAGTGGTAGTCGTGCTCTGCGTCTGAGCCGGAGACGGATTTTGGGTGGTCGTCGAGGTGCTGGATTGTGTGGTGCTCTGTGCCATTACCGGCAGGGACAGGGCGAGCACGACAAGGGACCCCAGGATGACAGCAAGTAGTGTCTTAAGTTTCACTCAATTCTCCTTTTACGTCGGTCAGACACAATGGTATGGCTCTCGTCGTCACTTAATCTGAGCACAATTGCTCGCTGCCCGGTCTATCGACAGACGCGGACGAAGGCGAGAGCGAGTGGGTCAACCGTTGCGCATCATCAGCCCCAACGATTTAGGCGCGTCGACAAGAAATCCCGCCAGCAACAGCAGCTTGGACGGGGCACGCTTTAGGGTATCGGCGCCGGCAACAAGGTCCCGCGAATTGGAGCCGGCACCTCAGCCACGGCTTTTTTCCGAGGTATAATCGTCAGTTTGCTTATGACTACGACTCAGACTGAGTTGCGCTTGGCCAAGCGGATGTCGCGCCTGGGAACGGAAACCGCCTTTGAAGTGCTGGTTCGCGCCCGTGCTTTGGAACGTCAAGGAAGAAACATCATTCACCTGGAGATCGGCGAGCCCGACATGGACACGCCGGCCAACGTTGTTGAGGCCGGGATTGACGCTCTGCGCAAAGGCTTCACCCATTACGGCCCGGCGGCGGGGTTGCTGGAGTTGCGTGAAGCCATTGCGGCGGAGGTCGGCAGTTCGCGAGGCATCAAAGTTGGCCCCGATGAGGTCGTCATCGTTCCCGGGGGCAAACCGATCATCTTCTTCACTATGCTCGCGCTGGTGGAAGAGGGCGATGAGGTCATCTATCCCAACCCCGGCTTTCCGATTTACGAGTCGATGATCAACTTCCTCAGCGCGAAGGCGGTTCCGATTCCGCTACGCGAAGAGCGCGATTTCCGGCTCGACGTCGATGAACTGAAGAGCCTGATCACCGATCGCACCAAGCTCATCATCCTGAACTCGCCGCAGAACCCGACTGGCGGGATCATCACCAAGAAGGACGTGGAAGGCATTGCCGCCGCCATCGGCGATCGCGACATCATGGTGCTGAGCGACGAGATTTACAGCCGCCTGCTGTTTGAAGGCGAGCCCTACAGCATCGCCTCGGTGGACGGCTTCAAGGACCGCACCATCATTTTGACCGGCTTCTCGAAAACCTATTCCATGACCGGCTGGCGCCTGGGTTACGGCGTCATGCGGCCTGATCTTGCCGCACAGTTCGCGAGGCTGGCGACGAATTCCACTTCTTGCACCGCGACCTTCACCCAGATGGCGGGCATCGAAGCGGTGCGCGGCGACCAAAGCGAGCCGGAGAAGATGCGCCAGGAATTTCACCGCCGGCGCGACGTGTTCGTCGACGGGCTGAACCAGATCAAGGGATTCTCGTGCAAGCTGCCCAAGGGCGCGTTCTACACCTTCCCGAATACTAAGCAGACAGGCTGGCCGTCGAAGAAGCTGGCGGATGCGCTGCTGGACGACGTGGGCGTGGCCGCGCTTTCGGGAACGGCCTTCGGAGCGTATGGCGAAGGGTATTTGCGGTTCAGCATTGCCAATTCCATCGAGAATTTGGAGCGAGCGCTGGGTCGCATCGAGCAGTGGACCAAGAAGAATTTGTAGTGGGTCATGGGCAGTCGGCATATGCCACCTGCTTTGTATCAGAGTGCGACTTCTTAAGGCTGCTGAAAGAGTGGGGTTCTCAAATGCTTTGAAGGGGCGCAGCTTCAGCTGCGCCGTGGACGTTAAGCAATAGGCGGCTTTAGCCGCTGAGTTAACTCGCCTGTTGCTGATTGAGCTATCCTGAGGGTTTAGAGCCGATTGGGTGTCTTTCTCGCTGGGAAGGTTCGGAAAGCGAATCTCTCGCCAACTGAAGTCGGCTCGGAAGTATTAATAAGAACGTCGCAACGGCGCACCTAAAGGTGCGCCCCTTCATTAACGGCTTGCATGTGGGGTGCGAGCCTAGGTCAGAGCTTGAATCCATGCCTAACCGCAAATTCCGCATCTTTGCCACGGCCGATATTGGCGACGCTACCTTCCACCGCCTGCGCCAGCGCGGCTACGAAGTCGAGATCTATCCCAGCCCCGAGCCGCCGCCCAAGAGCCTGATCATCGAAAAGGTTCGCGGCGGTATCGACGGCCTCATCACCACGCTGCGCGATCCCATCGACGCCGAAATATTCGAAGCGGGCCAGGACACTTTGAAAGCGGTGGCGCAATACGCCGTCGGTTTCGACAACATCAATCGCGCCGACGCCAACCGTTACAAGATTCCCTTCACGAATACCGCCGACGTGCTGACCGAAGCCACGGCCGAGTTCGCTTTCTTCGCGCTGGCCGCGCTGGCTCGCAAACTGTGGACCGCCGAACACCTGGTGCGCGAGAATCAGTGGGGCTATTGGCATCCCTCTCTGCCGTTTCTCGGCGACGAGATGACCGGCAAAACTATCGCCATCATCGGCACCGGCCGCATCGGGCAGGCGGTGATCAAGAAGTGCATTGGCTTCGACATGAACATCCTGTGCTACGAAGCCATGGGGCCGAACGACAAGCTAGTCGCGGCGGTGCAAGAAGAGATGGACCTGCGCCACCAGCACGGCTTGCAGCGCGAGCGCACGTCGATCAAGTACGTGTCGATGGACGAAGCGCTCAGCCAGAGCGACTTCATCAGCATTCACGTGCCGCTGCTGCGCGAAGGCGAGAGCGACACGCCCACCTATCACCTGATCAACGAGCGCACCCTGCACACCATGCGGCCGACGGCTTACCTGGTGAATACCTCGCGCGGGCCGGTGATCGATGAGAATGCGCTGGCCAAGGCGCTTAAGGAGAAATGGATTGGGGGCGCGGCGCTCGATGTCTACGAGAAGGAACCGCTGCCACCCGACTCGCCGCTGCGCGATCCCGAGATCGAAGACCGTTGCCGCTTGTATCCGCACTTCGCCAGCGCGGGCCGAACCACGCGCCTGTCGATGGACCCCAATCTCGGCATGGCCGGACGCTGCGTGCAAGGCCTGATCGACATTTTGGAACAGAACTACGGCGGCGATGTGACCAAGATGCCGTACGTGGTGAACAAAGAGGCGTTCCGGTAGGAAGCCGTCAGCCGTCGGCTATCAGCCTTCAGCCAAAGCAATCGCGCCGAATTTTCAACCTCCAGCCTCACCCAATGCTGCGATAGCACGGTGCGTGGCCGCAGCGATCCATTATCGCGACCTTCGACAAAGGCAACCTTCACGACTCGGCTTTAGCATCCAGCTTATTCACCAAGAGCGACGAAGTTCTTCGCGGGCCATAGGGGTCCTTCGACTCCGGCGGTCAGAAGCGCTCCGTTCAGGATGACACCTTCAGGGCTGACGACCTGAGAGCAACCGACAGATGATTGCCAGGAGCGAAAAGCGAATAGCGAATGGCGAAGAGCGGCCCTCTACTTCTCCACCATTGCCGAGACCAGCGAGTGGAAGACCTTGGCGCCGTCGGTCATACCCAGCTCCGGCTCGCTGGCGCGCTCCGGGTGCGGCATCATGCCCAGCACGTTGCGGCCCGCGTTGCAGACCCCGGCAATGTTCTCCAGCGATCCGTTGGGATTAGCTTCGGCGGTAACTTCGCCGGACGGAGTCGTATAGCGGAACACGATGCGCTCCTGCTCTTTCAGTTCGGCCAGAGTCCGCTCGTCGCAGAAGTAATTACCTTCCATGTGGCCGATGGGAATCTCCAGCACCTCGCCTTTGCTCAGTTGCTGCGTGTAAGGCGTGTTGGTGCTCTCGACTCGGATGTGTACCGGCTTGCAGACGTATTTCAATCCCGCATTGCGCAACAATGCGCCGGGAAGCAGTCCGGCCTCGCACAGAATTTGAAATCCGTTGCAGATTCCGAGCACCAGTCCGCCGTCGGTGGCAAACTTGCGCACCGACTCCATCACTGGCGAAAACTTGGCGATGGCTCCCGTCCGCAGATAGTCGCCGTAGGCAAAACCTCCGGGCACGATGATGGCGTCGCAGCCTTGCAAGTCCGGCGAATCGTGCCAAAGAAAAGTCACCGGCTGCTTGGCAACTTCGGAAATCACCCAGTAGGCATCGTGATCGCAATTAGAACCGGGGAAGATGATGACGCCGAATTTCATAGGAGCAAATTTCCTGAGGGATCGATAAAATAAGTGCAGATTGGTGGGGACAACGGTGCGCTCTAGAGCTTCAGTCGCTCCCCGACCCTCACCAGACGATTGTCAATGTCCACTACTTTGCCGGTCAGGGTGTCAAACTTAGCGTCAATTGACAGGAAGCGTGCGTTAATTTCTGAGCGGAACTGAATCAGCTCAGTGCGCAAGTCGCGGATGCCAGTGTTCTGGTGATAGAGACCGATGATGAACACCACGAGCGGCAAACACAGCGCTGTGAAAAACTGAGCGTTGCTCATTCTTCATTGTACCTCCCACTTTGGCAGCACGCACCCTGAACTTCGCTGTGCTTTGCCATAGGGACGAGTGGGGTAGCGCTCCACCGCAAAGGGGGCATCAAAGGAAATATGCAGTTCGCAAGCCACATCAATCTTACCGCCGATGCGCTGCGCCGCTGGTTCGTCGCGCAATGCTACGACGCGCTTGCCGTGGGCGCGCTATGGTGGGCTGGGCTCTGGTTTCTGCATGTTCCGTTCGCGCCGTTCTGGGCGATTCTCGCCGCGGGACTGCAATTCATTCCCCACGTTGGACCAGTCATCGCGTTCGTCGGGCCGGCCGTGTCGGCGTTGATCTCGGACGGCTTTGAAGGGTTTCTGTATGTCCTCATTCTTTATGGAGTGGTGATCGTCATTGACGGCCTGTTGTTGCAGCCGGTCATCATGCGGCGAACCGCGCGTGTGCCCATCTGGGCATCGCTGATCGTGCCTATCTTGCTCAGCTTGATCTTCGGTTTCTGGGGATGGCTACTGGCTGCGCCGTTGCTGGCGGTGATGTTCGCTTATCGCGCTTACGGAAAATCGCGAGCGGTGGTCGGCGTTCCTCGCCAGACGCCGCCTGGCCAAGTCATTACTGGCGGCCAGCTGATTTCCCCGGGCACGCCGACGGGCCATATCCCTCGCCAAGACGAGACGCTATAGGCGAGTACGTGTCTAGACCTATCTCATAAATCGCTTTGTGTCAGGGCACGTCTTCAGACGTGCCGCAAAGCGATTCAGTATGACTTGGGCTTTAGCTGAGGGCGTTCTTGCAGGGCTTTAGAGGGTGTTAGGATCTGCCTTTTAACGACTGGCCCGTGCCATACGCGACTCTGTCACGAAACCAAATAGAGTGCGATCAACGGCACTAAGTTCAGCAAAATTATGCCGATCTTATACACGGCAAGACCGGCGTAATGAATTGCATCAAAAGTATCAATCGAGAGCTTAAACCAGCGGCCATGCATGCGATACATACAGTCGTGGGCGAAGATAAAGGCCCCGGACCAGATGAATAGAAGCGCGTAGTTAAGACCGACACACCAGAGAAGAAAATGCTTGAATTCATTCGTCGTCACAACCCACCTCGCAGGCGCCAAACGTAAGAAACACGCGTGGACGACGCCCGCCTGATCTGTCCCTCATTCTATTCCCGAATCTAGCGCACTCCATGCAGAGTTATTAGCGCTGTGCGCGAGAGAGCCGCTTTTCTTGCGCAACCGGGTCCGAGGTGCGATTGTACCCGTCAGATACCATGAGTTTCGTCCCGTTTTTCCACATCTTCCTCAGACTGCAGCGGACCCGCCGAGCGAATAAAATAGAAACAGCACACAAAGGCTAGAATGTCACAAAATCAGTTCGTGCATCTTCATCTTCACACCGACTATTCCATGCTGGACGGCGCCTGCGAGGTCGAACGTCTGGTCCAACGGGTGAAGGAACTCGACATGCCGGCGGTCGCCATGACCGATCACGGCAACATTTTCGGCGCGGTGAGATTCGCCAACGCCGCTAAAGAAGCGGGTGTGAAGCCCATCCTGGGCTGCGAGCTCTACGTCTGCAAGAAGGAAGATCATCGCGCCGCGCCCGAAGGTGACAGCTACAACCACCTCATCGTGCTGGCCGAAAACGACCAGGGCTATCGCAATCTGGTTAAGATTGTTTCCGAGGCGTCGCTGCACGGCTTCTACTACAAGCCGCGCATCAGCAAGAAATTTCTCGCCGAACACTCGCAAGGTCTGATCGGACTGTCCGCGTGTTTGAAGGGCGAAGTGGCCGAGCGGCTGACCGAAGGCAAGTACGACGCGGCGCGCGAGGCTGCCGCGACCTACACCGACATTTTCGGCAAGGGCAATTTTTATCTCGAGATCCAGGACCAGGGTGTTCCCGAGGAAAAGCGCATTCAGGACAACCTGCTGAAGCTGGAGCAAGACCTGGGCCTTCCGCTGGTGGCAACCAACGATAGCCACTATCTTTGCGAGGACGATTCGCACGCGCAGGATGTGATGCTGTGCATCCAGACCGGCAAGTCCATCCACGACACCAACCGGCTCAAGTTCCACGGCAACCAGTTTTTCGTGAAGAGCTATTCCGAGATGGCCAAGGTTTTCTCGGGATACGAGCGCGTCCTGGAACGCACGCTGGAAATTGCCGAGCGCTGCAACGTGCGCCTGGAAAAGGTCCACGATCCGTTTCCGCAGTTCGTGGTGCCAACCGGATATTCGCTGCCCGACTACTTCGAGCACGTCGCGCGCGAGGGCTTCGCCAAGCGGCTAAACATCCTGCGCGAGCTGCAGGCTATGGGCCGGCTGAAGCATTCGCTGGACGAGTACGAGCAGCGCCTGGCGCGCGAGATCGGCATCATCCGGCAGATGCAGTTCTCCGGATATTTCCTCATCGTTTGGGATTTCATCCGCTACGCTAAGGAGCGCAACATCCCGGTCGGGCCGGGACGCGGATCGGCAGCGGGATCGTTGGTGGCTTACGCGCTGTCGATCACCGATATCGATCCGCTCTCGAACGAGCTGCTGTTCGAGCGCTTCCTCAATCCCGAACGCGTCAGCCTGCCCGATATCGATATCGACTTCTGCATGAACCGCCGCGGCGAGGTCATCGACTACGTCACGCAGAAATATGGGCGCGATCAGGTGGCGCAGATCATCACCTTCGGAACGATGGCGGCAAAAGCCGCGATCAAAGATTCCGGCCGCGCCATGGATATTCCCTATGCCGAAGTCGAGCGCATCGGGAAGATGATTCCGCCGACGCTGAACATTACGATCGATCGAGCGTTGAAGGACTCGCCCGACCTGGCGGCGGCTTACGACAAAGAGCCGCAGACGAAAGAGCTGATCGACACGGCCAAGAAGCTGGAAGGCCTGGTGCGCAACTCCGGCGTGCACGCTGCCGGCGTGGTGATCTCGCCGATCCCGCTTACCGATCTGGTGCCGCTGCATCGCACCAAGAACGACGAAATTGTCACCGCTTACGACATGAAGGCGGTGGAGAAGCTGGGCCTGCTGAAGATGGACTTTCTTGGGCTCACCACGCTGACCATCATCGACGATGCGCTGCGGCTGATCGAGCAGACCCGGGGCGAGCGGCTCGATCTGCAGAAGCTGGCGCTTGACGACAAGGAAACGTATGAGCGGGTCTTCCACACCGGTCTGACCTCCGGCGTCTTCCAGTTTGAATCGCACGGCATGCGCGACGTGCTACGGCGCTACAAGCCCACCGCGGTCGAAGACCTCACTGCGTTGAACGCGCTCTACCGGCCGGGACCGATCCAGGGCGGCATGATCGAAGACTTCGTTGAGCGCAAGTGGGGCCGCAAGAAGATTGAGTACGAACTGCCGGAGCTGGAGCCGATGCTGAAGGAAACGCTCGGCGTCATCGTCTATCAGGAGCAGGTGATGCAGATCGCCAATCGCCTGGCGGGATACTCGCTGGGTGAAGCTGACCTGCTGCGGCGCGCCATGGGCAAGAAGGATCCCGAAGCCATGGCCAAGCAGCGCGCGCGCTTTGTGCGCGGCGCCGCTGAACGCAACTTTCATCCCAAGAAGATTGAGAAGATCTTCGACCTGATGGAGCAGTTCGCGGGCTACGGTTTCAACAAGTCGCACTCGGCAGCGTATGCGCTGCTCGCCTATCAGACGGCGTACTTGAAGACGAAGTATCCGGTGGAGTTCATGGCGGCGCTGCTGACCTCGGTTTCCGGCAGCACTGACGATGTGGTGAAGTATATCAACGAATGCCGCGAGATGGGCATCGCTGTCGAGCCGCCCGACGTCAATGTGAGCGATGCTTACTTTACGCCGCACGGTGAAGCGATCCGCTTCGGATTGGCAGCGGTAAAGAACGTAGGCCACAACGCCATCGACTCAATCGTGAAGGCGCGCAAAGATGCAGGCGCGTTCAAGTCGGTCTTCGAGTTCTGCGAGAAGGTCGATCTGCACCTGCTCAACAAGCGGGTGGTCGAGTCGCTGATCAAGAGCGGCGCCATGGATGCGCTGGGCCGGCGCGCGCAACTGATAGCGGTAATCGACAGCGCCATGGACCAGGCGCTGAAGGCGCAAAAGGACGCGGCGCTCGGCCAGCATGGGCTGTTCGGAGTATTTGAGCAGGACGATGGCAACCGAACCACTGAAAAGCCACTGCCCAATACTCCCGACTGGGACGAGCATGAGCGACTCGCCCATGAGAAAGAGATTCTGGGCTTCTTCATCACCGGGCATCCGCTGGAGAAGTACAGCGAGAAGCTGCTCGACTTCAATGCACTCTCGACGACCGAGGTTGCCGAGCTGAAGTCTTCGACCGGCAAAGACGAAATCCTGATTGGCGGAATTCTCAAGGGCATTCGCGTGGCTAAGTCGAAGAAGGGCGATCTTTACGCCCAGGGGCAGCTCGAAGACATGAACGGGTCGGTCGATGTGCTCTGCTTCGCCGAACCGTATCGGCGGCTGGCGGAGAAGTTGAAGCTCACGGTCCCGGTGTTGGTGAAAGGCGGGGTTCGCGTCGAAGAGGGCTCGAACTCCAAGCTCATGATCGGCGACATCACGCCGCTGGAGGAGGCGAAACCCAAACTGCCGAGCCACCTGCGCATTAAGGTCGCGCTGGAGACGGCTTCGCCTTCGACCATCGACGAGCTGCAGACGCTGTGCCGCGAACGTCAAGGCGCAGCTCGCGTGCTCTTCGATCTGGAACGCAAAGGCGACTTCATCGTGGTGATGGATGCGGAAGGCTATAATGTGTTGCCGGATCGGGCCTTCATCAGCCGGGTAGAAGAGTTGTGCGGCCGCGGCAGCGTGCGCGTCGTCGATTAAGCCTGGTCCCGGGTGAACCGGATACCGCCGTGGCCAACGAAACCGAGCTGTCCTCTCAGCAAAGCGGAATGTTGTCCGCGTTGGATTTCTGGATCTGCGCGGTTGAGGCGGTGTGCCACACCGCAGTGGGGCGAGAAGGTTCTTATATGGAAGCCGTTTCAAAAGCGCAAGACGAACTGGAACGCATTGAAACCCAGATTCAACAACTGCAGACCGTTGCCGGCGATAATCAGGACGCGCAAAAACAGTTGCAGGTATTGCACGACCGCATCGAGGCGCTACGCCGTCAAATGGCTGGACAGTTGACTCCCTGGGAACGCACCGAACTGGCGCGCCATGCCAACCGGCCCTATCCGCTGGATTACATCGAACGTATCTTCCCCGACTTCAGCGAGATTCACGGTGACCGCAGTTTTGGCGACGACGCCGCGATGGTCTGCGGCATGGCCCGTTTTCGCGGCCGGGAAGTGCTCGTTCTGGGCACGCAGAAGGGGCGCGACACCAAGCAGCGCGTGCATCGCAACTTCGGTCAGCCTAATCCCGAAGGCTATCGCAAAGCGCTGCGCGCGATGAAGTTTGCCGAGAAGTGGCGGCGGCCGGTCATTTCGCTGATCGATGTTGTTGGCGCCTATCCCGGACTCGGCGCCGAAGAACGCGGCCAGGCCGAAGCCATCGCTCACAATCTGCGCGAAATGGCACGGCTGCAAGTGCCGTTCGTCGCCGTGATCACGGGTGAAGGTGGCAGCGGTGGTGCGCTGGCTATCGCTGTCGCCGACCGCGTGCTGATGATGGAGAACAGCATCTACTCGGTCATCTCGCCCGAAGGCTGCGCTTCCATTATGTGGCGCGACTCCACCAAGAAAGATATTGCCGCCCAAGCGCTGCGGATCACTGCGAAAGATAATCTGGAGCTCGGTATTTGCGATGAGGTTATCCCTGAACCGGCCGGCGGAGCCCATCACGACTTCGACGCCGCAGCCAATTCGCTGGCCGACATGCTGGAAAAGCACTTATCTGAGTTGGAGAAGTTGCCGACCGACGCCCTGCTGAATGCGCGTTACGACAAGTTCCGCAAGATGGCGCAGTACTTCGAGGTACAAACTGCGCCGGCGTAAACAGGCGTTTCGTCTCACAATGCAGGATTGACGATTCCGGCCCACGTCGACCTTATCGCTCCCCCAACCCTTGCCAACTGCCCTATAATGAAACGTTCTGCCTACCCGCAACATCCTTCTGTAGTAAGGGGTATTGATGGCCACAACCGAATTCGCAGTACACGGCACCGAGCACGATGCCGTGCGTGAGCCTGTCGTCAACGACTTCAGCATCCAAGTTGCAACGGTGAACGGTTCCGGATCGCAGAGCGCGAACACCGTTCTGCTACGCACCATCTTTAAGATGGGCGTCCCCGTCTCCGGCAAGAACATGTTCCCCTCGAACATTGCCGGACTGCCGACTTGGTACACCATCCGCGCCAGCAAGAAGGGCTATATCGCGCGCAAGAAGGAAATCGACTTCCTGGTGGCGATGAATCCCGAGACCGCGCGCGAAGACGTGATGTCGCTGGCTTCCGGTGCGGTGGCGCTGTATGACGAGCCGCTCAAGCTCAACGAGCTGCGCTCCGATCTCACGTTCTATCCCGTGCCCTACGACAAGATCACCGCCGCTGTCTGTCCTGAGTCGAAGCTGCGCAAGCTGGTCAGGAACATGGTTTATGTTGGCGTCGTCGCACGGCTGCTTAATCTCGACATGGCGGAAGTAGAGAAAGCCTTGCGTAAGCAGTTTGCTAAGAAGGTCAAGGCCGCGGAGCTCAACTGGAATGCCGCCAAGGCCGGCTACGATTACGCCACCGCTTCTCTCACCAAAGCCGATCCGTTCACCGTCGAGCGCATGGACAAGACGGCCGGCATGATAATCATCGACGGCAACGCCGCCGCAGCGATGGGTTCAATGTTCGCCGGGGTGACCGTGGTGACCTGGTATCCCATCACGCCTTCGTCGTCGCTGGTTGAGACGCTGATTGACTACATGAAGGCATATCGCGTCGGTCCGGATGGCAAGGCAACTTTCGCGATTGTCCAGGCGGAGGACGAACTCGCCGCCATCGGCATGGTGCTGGGCGCGGGATGGGCCGGAGCGCGCTCCATGACAGCCACCGCCGGCCCGGGCATTTCGCTGATGGCAGAGTTTGCCGGCCTGGGCTACTACGTCGAGATTCCCGGCGTCATCTGGGACATTCAGCGCGTAGGTCCTTCGACCGGTTTGCCCACCCGCACCTCGCAGGGCGACATCGCGTTTGTGGCCAGGTTGTCGCACGGCGATACCTGCCATCCCATGCTGATCCCCTGCAGTGTCAGCGAATGTTTCAGCATGGCAAATGATGCTTTCGATCTGGCCGAGCAGCTTCAGACGCCGGTGTTCGTCATGTCCGATCTCGATCTGGGCATGAACAACTGGATGTCGGAGCCGTTTCAGTATCCCGAGAAGCCGCAGAACCGAGGCAAAGTTTTGACGGCGGAAGATCTCGATCGGCTGGGCGGATTCGCGCGCTACAAAGACGTGGACGGAGACGGCGTCGGTTACCGCACGTTGCCGGGGACCGATCATTCGGGCGCGGCGTGGTTTGCGCGCGGCAGCGGTCATAACGAAAAGTCGCAGTACAGCGAGCGTCCCGACGACTACGCCAACAACATGGACCGTCTGACGCGCAAGTTCGAAAACGCGCGCACCCTGGTTCCCCAGCCGGAAATCGTGCGCAACGACAGCAACGAGGTCGGCATCATCGCCTATGGAACCTCGCACCACGCGGTGGTCGAGACCCTCGATCAGTTGCAATCCGAGTACGGAGTGCGCGTCGACTATCTCCGCCTGCGTGCCTATCCGTTCAATCGCGAAGTGCACGATTTCATCGCTACGCACCAGCGGGTCTACATTGTCGATCAGAACCGCGACGCGCAGATGCACGAACTAGTGAAGCTTGACATCGCGGTCGAGGACATCGCGAAGTTGCGCAGCATCCGCCACTACAACGGGCTGCCCATTGACGCGCGCACTATCACCGACAACATCATTTCCCAGGAGGGCAAGTAAATGGCGACCACGGCCACGCCGCAGCCCAAAATCAATCGCATCGGTCTCACCGTGCTCGACTATCGCGGAGGCAAGACCACGCTGTGCGCCGGTTGCGGCCACAACGCCATTTCTGAGCGCATCATCGACGCCTTCTACGAGATGGGCATCGCGCCCGAACGCGTCGTGAAGATGTCGGGTATCGGCTGCTCGTCCAAAAGTCCAGCCTACTTCATGGGCCGCTCCCACAGCTTCAACTCGGTGCACGGGCGCATGCCCTCGGTCACCACCGGCGCGGTGCTGGCCAACTCCAAGATCGTCGCGCTGGGCGTCAGCGGCGACGGCGACACCGCATCAATCGGGATCGGACAATTTGTCCACCTGATGCGCCGCAATCTGCCGATGATCTACATCATCGAAGACAACGGCGTCTATGGACTGACCAAGGGCCAGTTCTCGGCTACCGCCGATCTGGGATCGAAGCTGAAGACCGGCGTCATCAACGATCTTCCGCCTATCGATACCTGCGCTCTGGCGATCATGCTGGGCGCGACCTTTGTAGGCCGTTCATTTTCCGGCGACAAGAAGCAGCTGCACACCATGTTGAAGGCGGCGTTGTCGCATCGCGGCACGGTGATGCTCGACGTAATCTCACCTTGTACGACCTTCAACGATCACGAGGGTTCGACCAAGTCCTACAAATTCGTGATAGACCACGAAGAGCCGCTGCACGACTTGAACTTCGTGCCGCATTTCAATGAAATCGATGTGGAATACGATGCCGGCACCAGTATCAATGTCACCATGCACGATGGCTCGCAGTTGCGCCTGCGCAAACTGGAGAGGGATTACGATCCTACAAATAAGACCGAGGCGATCAAACGCATCATGGAGTCGCACGAAGCGGGCGATGTGCTTACCGGCGTTTTCTACCTGAACACCACCGCGCCCAATTTTCTCGACATGATCGACATGACCGACAGGCCGCTGGCCACGTTGCCGGAGAGCGTTACTCGTCCTTCGCGCCAGGTGCTGGAGGAATGCATGGAGGAGCTGCGCTAAGGAAACTCTGATTAAGTCTGATTTCTTGAAGGGGACGGCCTTGAGGCCGTCCGTAATGCCGCAGAATCACTTCGGCTTCAGCCGCTGAGGGAATTGCTGGGACTTAATCAGAGTCTCCCTAAGTCTTCTTGTAGCTAGGGCCTGCGACTACTAAAGTTGTCCCCTGCGTGGGCCGTCTGGTCCCGCGATCAATTGCGTTATACTGCGATATTAATGTCGCCCGAAAGTAATCACCATGCATTCGGCGGGATTGGGACTAGTGTGCCCGCAATGTCTCGCGCCTCTTCGGTTGTGACCGCAGCCGAGTTCGAGCAGGCCTTCTTGATTCGCGCCTTCGAGCAGAAGCTATTGGGACTGTTTTCCGAGGGTAAGCTGTTTGGAACAGTTCATACCTGCATCGGCCAGGAGTTCAGCGGCCTGGCGGTCTGCAGAAACCTGCAGGACGGCGATCTAATTTTCACCAACCATCGCGGCCACGGACACTTTTTGGCGCGCACCGGCGATGTCAACGGCCTGATGGCGGAAATCATGGGCCGTAAGACCGGAGTATGCGGGGGTCGCGGCGGAAGCCAGCACATTTGCTCGCAAGGCGTCTTCAGCAATGGGGTACAGGGCGGTATCGTACCGGTGTCGGCGGGGCTGGCGCTGGCGCAAAAGCTGGCCAAACGAGGCAACATCGTCGCTGTCTTCATTGGCGATGGCACGCTGGGCGAAGGCGTGGTGTACGAAGCGTTCAACATCGCTTCCAAGTGGGAGCTGCCCCTGTTGATCGCGCTGGAAAATAATCTCTACGCGCAAAGTACGGCGCAGCGCCAGACCTTGGCAGGCGATATCTGCCAGCGGGCAGAGGCGTTCGGCATTCATAGCCTCATGGCTGACACCTGGGCCCTCGATGGCCTGTTTGAACGAGCGGCCGATGCCGTGGAGTACGTGCGCGCGCAATCGAAGCCGTGTTTCCTGCGCATCGACACCTACCGGCTTATGGCCCACTCCAAAGGAGACGATGATCGCGATCCGGCGGAGGTCAAGCGGTATTGGAGCCTCGATCCGCTGCTGGCCTTCGAGCAAGAGTACCCGGAGCAGGCCGCGGGATTTAAGATGCGGGCGCAAGAGCGAGTAGCGGCAGCTGTAGAAGACGCAGAAGCGTCGCCTTTTACCGAGGCTGAACCGCAGGAAGCCCCGGCGAATCGCGATGTGAGGTGGGTGCCGGCTCGGATCGACTCTTCAGACCGCGTGTCAGGACGGATCTACCAGGGATTGCGCCAGGCCATGGAGAGCGACGATCGCGTGATCCTGCTTGGAGAGGATATCGAGTCCCCGTATGGCGGTGCGTTCAAGGTGACGAAAGACTTGAGCGCGCTATTCCCGGGACGGGTGCGCAATACCCCAATCAGCGAGGCGGCGTTGGTGGGTATCGGCTCCGGCATGGCGATGGCGGGCGAGCGTCCCATATGCGAGATCATGTTCGGAGATTTCCTGGCTCTGGCCTGCGATCAAATCATTAATCACGCCGCCAAGTTCCGGTACATGTATAACGGGAAGGTGTCGGTCCCGGTGGTGATTCGAACCCCTGTCGGCGGACGGCGCGGATATGGGCCGACGCACAGCCAGTCGCTGGAGAAACACTTTCTCGGCGTGCCTGGAACGCGCGTTTTCGCCCTGCATCACCGCTATGACCCGGCTGCTTTTTACGAGAATCTCTTACAGCAGATCGATCGCCCAACCCTTGTGCTGGAGAACAAGGTACTCTACGCCAAGAATGTTTCCAGCGAAGCGCCGCAGGGGTTTCGCTGGGAGCACACCGACGAGCAGTTTCCTTGCACTCGCTTGTGTCCCGCCGCCTCCGCGGACATCACGATCGTTTGTTACGGAGGGATGTTGGAAGAGGCTGAAAAAGCGGTGGACCAGTTGTTCGAGGAGCACGATGTCATTGCCGAGATCATCTGTCCGCTGCAACTTTATCCACTCGACCTCAATCCGATTCTGGAATCGGTGCGGGAGACCCGAAAGCTTTTGATAGTGGAAGAGGGGCAGGGTTTTTGCGCCTTCGGTTCGGAGGTGCTGGCGGCGATTCAGGAGTCCGATCCTGGATTGCTGACCCGCAGCAAGCGCCGCAGTGCTCCAGCTCACCCGATCCCGTCCTGTAAGCCGCTGGAACTCGATCTGCTACCGGGAAGCGATGCGATTGCAGCCTCCGCCCTAGAGGTGGTGCGGTGATCCAGGAATTGATTCCTGTGCTGGTTCCGCAGGAGACCGTGAATGATGAAACCGTGAAGCTGACCGCGTGGCTGGTTTCCTCGGGCGACAAGGTGCAGGCGGAGCAGTTGCTGGCGCAGGTCGAAACCAGCAAGGCGCTGCTCGATATCCACGCGCCGGCTGACGGTTTTGTCCGTTACGAGCACCAGCTCGGCTCCGAGCTCGCGATTGGTTCTCCTCTCTGCTACATTACGCCGGCTGTGGATACCCCGCTTCCTCGGAGTTCCCCAGTGATTGCCGCGGCCAAGGTGCGGAAAACGGCTACGAAAATTGTGGCTCCCCGGACAACATCGGAGAAGCGTCCGCGACACGATGTTGGGGAAACCGGAACATTTTCCCCTCGCTTCAGCCGCAGCGCTGTCCGCTTGCTTGGCGAGCACAATCTCGATCCGCAGCAGTTCGCCCATCTGCCCCTGGTGCGGGCTCAGGACGTTGTTTCTTATATCCAGAGCGCGGATGAAATCGACGAGTTGGTTAGCGGGGCGATGCCGGCCGGCGATGCCTTCCAACCGGCATTTGCCTCGTCCGTGCCCATGCGCTGGGAGTCGTTGCCCCGCCGCAAGCTAGGCGAGATTCGCCGTCTTTGGTCCGCGCAGGGCCACGCGCTGGCAAGTTCCGTGACGGTATCCTGCCCGACTCGCGGCCTGCGTTCGCTGCTGCGCACCTCCGGTGGCGTGGTCTCCAGTCCTGTCGCCTTCATCGTCTTCGAGGCAGCGCGGCTGCTGAAGAAATATCCAGCATTCAATGCCGTGTTTGCGGAGGGCCACGCCGGTTACTACGAGGAAGTGAATGTGGGCATCGCGATCGATTACGGCAAGGGACTGCTGGTGCCTGTCGTGCGCAATGCCGACCAGAAGGATGCTATCGAGATCGCCGAAGAGCTGAGGGATCTGATGTACAAATATCTTCGTCAGGAACTTAAGGCAGAGGACCTGAGCGGCGGAACTTTCGTAGTTTCCGACCTGTCCGCTGAAGGTGTGGTTTCGTTTCTTCCCTTGATCAATCAAGGCCAGTCGGCCATTCTCGGGATCGCATCGGAGTTATTTCCGGTCGCCGATGCTCCGGGTAGTTTCAACTTCATTCTTACCTTCGACCATCAGCTGGCGGAGGGAAGAATGGCCGCGCAGTTCGTCAACGAGTTGGCGGAGCGGTTGCAGACGCGTGAGGCGTCTCTGAGGAGCCAGACGGAAGTGACTCAAGAACAGGAGAATACGAATTCGTGACCGCCGAAGCACAGCAGATGATTGAGCACATCACCAGGATCATGCGGCGACGGGGCGTGCAGATCGACGAAAACACCCCCCTCCTCTCATCTGGATTGATCGACTCCATGGGGCTGCTCGACGCACTGGTGAAGCTGGAAGAAGTGACGCACATGCGTATTCCGCCGGGAAAAATCCAACCCAAAGATATGGACACTGTCGCCCTCATGTTCGCCACCGCGCAGCGCGTGGGAAAGCCCGGCAAGTGAGAACGGACAGAAGCCTGCGACCGATCGCATGAAACGGCGGACCCTGGAAAAGAGTTGAGACGGTGAGCATAGTACAGACGAGCACGATATCGGTTGGTCCGCTTCCCCCACGGGCCGGGCGGCAACTGCGGCTCAAGCTGGCATTGTTTGTGGCGTCGCTGATATTCAGCGTTGCAGGTTTCGTCGCTTTCGATTACTTCTATAGCGCGGCGATTCTGGGTGGGGCGGTTTCCGGCGGACCGCACGGATTTTGCTTCGTCCGCGATCCGCAGCGGAGTTTTGCCTTTCAGCCAAACTGTTCGTGCATTCGACCGTGGCTGGGAAACTCGTACGCGTTCAATACCAACAGCCTGGGTTTTCGCGATGAACGTATCCGGCAAGTGCCGCTGACGAGTTCCCAGCCTCGTATTCTGGTCCTGGGTGACTCGGCGCCAGAAGGCATGACAAGTTGGCAGGACAGCTTTATCGGTCGCATCGCGGCCAATTTCCCGCAATACGAGTTCCTCAACAGCAGCGTGGAGGGCTACTCACCGTCGAATTACCTGAACACGGCAAGAATGCTGATCAACCAGGGAATCCAGTTTGACGAAGCCATAGTGTTTATCGATATTTCGGATGCCCAGGATGAGGCTGCCTTCTTTCACGACGTCGGTTCATCGGGAGCGGTAATGACTGCCAGTCAAAAGTCAGCCAAAGCGAACTGGTATTCCAATCTACGACTATGGATTAACAACCAGCTTCTGCTGACCAACGATGTCTTCGATTTTTTTGAAAAAGGGCTGGTGCGGTTCGGTTGGTATCACCTTGAACTGGGCCATGGAGGCAATGAGTTCGACTTGGAGCGCTCGGCCTGGACCTATCGCAAGGTTTCCGACGTTGACCCTTACGAAACCGGCTACGCACCATTGGGACTGGAGGGCGGCATTCGCAGGGAAAAGGAGAAGATGGACCTGCTGTGGCAGGAACTGAAGCAGCGGAACATCCCGATCAGCGTTGTGGTCTATCCCTGGCCGGCGCAAGTCGCTCACGATACCGCTGATTCCCGGCAAGTACGCATCTGGCGCGATTGGTGCGAAGGCAAGTGCAAACGCTTTGTCACCCTCTTCCCGGCGTTCTTTGCCATTAAAGACCAATGTCCTCGCACCCAGCCCGGCTGCTGGTATCTAAGTCATTTCATTTTTGGAGATACGCATTACAACTCGGCAGGTGATGCCGTGGTTGCGAATGTGATTGGCAACGCCCTGCTGGACAGCCCTGCCTCCAAGCGCCCGGCGCCAATCTCAAGTCAGGATGCAGACAGTCAATCCAGAAACGGCTCCAGCGATCCATCGGGCGTGCGCCCATGAGCGGGGAGCACGAGATGCTGTTTCGAGCGTTGCTATACATTGTCGCGCTAGGTTTGGGACTGCTGGTCTTGGCGAAGGTGCGCTCGCGAGGAGTGCGGCAAGCCGGTCTCCTCATTGCCAGCTACGCGCTGTATCTCACTTGGGGAGCGTGGTTCCTGGCTGTGCTTCTCGCTTCCACAGTCATCAACTTCCTGATCGGGCGGTGGCTCAAGCGCCAGCCGACTCCTCTTGTACTGTGGGCAGGACTGGCTTTCAACTTGCTCCTGTTGGCAACGTTCAAGTACGTACCTGGAATCACCATCTCGATTCCCGTTGCCTCGCTGCAGAAGTTCTCTCACCTGGCTTTGCCCCTCGGTATCTCCTTCTGGACCTTTCAGGCAATGAGCTACCTCTTCGACCTGTACCGCGGCGAGGAGATCGATCCCTCATTGCTTGAATTCGCGCTGTACATGGCGTTCTTTCCGGTGGTGATCTCGGGACCAATCTGCCGCATGCCCGACATGCTCCCACAATTCCGCTCCCAGATGCCGCCGTCCCGCGACGACATAGGACGCGGCCTCTGCCGCATTGCGACCGGGTTGCTGATGATGCAGATCGCTCAACTCCTCGGCAAGGGGATGCTCACCGGACAGGGGATTAACGCGGGTTTCGACCAGGCCGCGGGCTGGAGCGGTCCGGATGTGTGGTTGCTGGCGTTGGGCTACGGTTTGCAAGTGTTCTTCGACTTTGCCGGATACTCGCACCTGGCGATTGGCGTCGCCAGAGTGCTGGGCTTTGTCGTGCCGGAAAATTTTGCCCGGCCGTTCGCCTCAACCACCCCATCGATCTTCTGGACACGCTGGCACATGTCGCTCTCGTTTTGGATACGCGACTATGTATTCCTGCCACTGGCAATGCTGCGTCGCGAGGAGTGGTGGCGGAAGCTCTGCTTGCTGTTGGCGATGGTTTTGTTCGGAATCTGGCACAAAGGGACGCTTCTGTTCGTATTATTTGGCTGCTATCACGGCGTGCTTCTGATCCTGCACCGGCAAGCGCAACAGGTGGAACAGAGATTCAATTGGGCGCTCGCGGGGAAGGCTTGGACATTTTTCTCGTGGCTGTTAACCATGGCGTTTATCAGCCTGGGATGGATTTTCTTCCGCGCTAATTCCCTGGCTCAAGCGGGAGCGATGTTTTCCGCGCTTATCTCGCCCGCCGCTTATTCCAGTCACGTTCTTCACCAGAGTCTCTATCTGCTGATACTGGGTTTGGCGGTATCCTACGCTGTGGTACTGGTGGTGATTAATGGTCTCGACCGCCATTCCGAGCGGCTGGAAGCGGCAGCCGTAACGTCCCGCTCAGAATTGATGGCAACTGTCATACGCGACCGCTGGGTGTGGGTTGCTCCGATGTGGGCTGCGGCCTGCGTGCTAGTGATGACGCTGATGCCGCAGGCCCGCGCCGCTAATGTATTTATGTATCGGTCCTTTTAGGGAGGCCTTAACAGGCCGCGGTCCCTACTTCAACGACGCCATATCGATCGCGAAGCGCTACTTCACATCGCTGCGCAACATGCGCTGGTAGGCTTCGTTGATCTCTGGATCGGGATCATCTCGATATCGGCAGTGATGCCGGGCTGGTTTTGAATATAAAACGGGAGACCGTGAGGGACCTGCGATAACACGAGAAAACTTTGCGCCGGGGATGGATCGGGTGCGCCGCTAGCACGCCGCTGCCAAGCTGGGGTAAGATTCCGCCATGTCCAAGAATCCCGCTCCGTTCGACGTAGCCTGCCCGTGCTGTGGCGCGTTGCTTAAGATCGACGCCGAAACCAAGGCGGTGATCGCGCACACCGCCAAGGCGGTGCCCAAGACCTTTGAAGATTTGGAAGCGGCGGCGCGCGCCATGAAAGACCAGGACAGCCGCAAGGAGTCGCTCTTCCGGCAATCGGTGGAGGCCCAGAAGCACTCGGGCGATGTGCTGGAGAAAAAATTTCAGGAAGCGCTTAAGCGCGCCAAAGAAACGCCGGATACGGGTAAGCCGCTGCGCGACTTCGACCTGGATTGAGAGGACAGCAGCTCGCAATTAGCAATGAGCAATTAGTATGGGGAGAAGTCTATTGCGCCAGCGTACCGGTGTGGTAAACAACACATGACCTTTGGCCGCCAATTCGCCATCTCGACCCTGGTGGTAGCGCAGCTGGTGCTGACAGGATGCGGCAAGAAAAAGCCGCAACTTCCGCCGCAGGCGAAGGCTCCGGTCGACACGGTTGCAGTTCCCCTGCCGGACGAGATTTCCGAGGCGAGTCCACCACCGCCGCAGGCTCTACCTAAGCCGGCGACGCCTCCGCAGGAGCCGCCAAAGCCGGAGCCCACGACCCACCGGAAGAAAAAAAAGCAAGCGCAACCGCCAGCCAGCACACAGAGCGGTCCGGCTAACTCTGCGGCCGGCGCCAGTGGCAACAGCACACTCGCAGTGGCCCATCCCCCGGCCAACCCTGCGGCTGAGGGCCCGCCTGACACGGCGATTGCGGCGGATGTCACCAGCGCGCAGTTATCGCAGCAGAAGCAGACAACGGCCCAGTTGCTGGATGCGACAGAGAAAACCGTGAACGGCCTGAATAGGACTTTGTCGCACGATGAAGAGGCGGTCGTCAATCAGATCCGCTCCTATGTCGCACAATCGCGAAAGGCGACGGGGGATGGCGATTTCGAGCGGGCCTACAATCTCGCCACTAAAGCCCACCTGCTCTCCGACGCCTTGGTCAAGAAATAGTCCTGAGTCGGATTTACTGTTTACCGGTCGCGCCCGCTGTCGCCAGCATTTGCTTGGGCTATGCAATGGGAAGAAACTTTTTACCGTGCTTCGGTAGTCAGAGTGATGTAGACTTTATCCGTTTTCATGCTAAGGGGGCCCTAGTACCGTGTCCCGCAAGTTCGTGGCAAAATTCAACCGTTGTGTTTGAAAGGGCACGGCTTCAGCCGTGCCGCAAGAGTGCATGTATAGGGCGGCTTTAGCCGCTGAGGTGAGGACGTTCCGGCAACATTGTATCTTCGGGGTGACGACATGAAATTGCGGGACGGCGCACTAGAAACGCCCGTATTCTACGTTTGCGGAGCTGAAGTCCCGGAATATTTACGATAGCTTAGACGCCAACCGGAAGGCCGGCTTTACCCCGTCGTCCTAAACTTGTTTAGAGGACATAAATACCGGTCGTGATGCGATTGCTCGGCGTTTTGCTCTGTTATAACGATGGTGACTTGCTGGCAGACTCCATTCGGTATCTGCTGCAACAGAACCACCATTTAATAGTGTGGGACCACGGATCTACTGACGAAACCGGGGACATCATCGGGCAATACAAGAGCGAGTTGCTGGAATCCCGCTATGTCCCTAGAGAGTTCGACTTCTACGAACTCTATCCCGCGATGTCGCGTCATTTGATGGAGAACTATGCATCCAACTACGATTGGATTTCATGGCCCGATCAGGATGAGATTCTGGAGGGACCCTCGCGCTCCAAGACTTACCGCGAATGGATCGAGGAGGTGCATGCTTCATCCTGCAACTGGATGCAATTTAATAATTATAACTACTGGTTTACGTCTGCCGACGACGTGGCCATCAAGTCTCCAGCGGCCCGTATCCGGCATTATTCTATTTTTCCCGATTGCGCGCCGAGAATTCGCGCCTGGCGAGCTTCCGCCACAAATATTCGCATTTTCAATCACAACCTTCCGCTGGGTGGTCCCTGGCCGGCCCGTTTTAATTTGCGCCATTATTCCATGCGCTCGCAGCAGCAAATGTTAGCCAGGTTGCTCAAGGACCGGTCCAACCTGCGTCGCGGCGGTGAAAACTATCACTATGACAATATGAAGCTTAACATCGACCGTCTTACCATCAGTCCTGAGCAGCTTCATTATGACGATGGACGTTCGGACCTCGATCCCTCGCCGGTTTTTAACTGGCGCTCTATTTATGGTTTCGGTCCGCCGCCAGATCCGGTTTCCTGAAGTAAACCGGGATTTCTTTGTTTTCAGGGCTGAAGTTCCAGGGTATTTACGGCAGCTGAGACGCGGCCTGAAGGCCAGTTCGAGCTGAAGCTAAGTTGTTCACAGTTTCCCTAAACTAACTTCTTAACTTGGCCAGTAAATCCGAAGGATGCACCGGTTTGGCGAGAATCTCAAACTCGTGGCCGTGGGCCCGTGCGTCCTCCAGCAGATCGGCAGTGGCGGCTTGGCCGGAGAAAAGCAGTATCTTGCAGGCCGGCAGGAAAGCGCGAATGCTAATAGCGGCCTCGATGCCGTTCATGTCTGGCATAATGACATCGCTGATGATGAGGTCGGGCCGCAAGGAACGGGCACTCTCCACCGCTGCCGTGCCCGTGTAAACCGCCGAAGCGTCGTAGCCGTTGAGGTCGAGAATTTTGGCCAGAGTGTCGGCGATGACTTGCTCGTCGTCAACCACCAGAACTCTCGGTTTCTTGCCCGCGTGCATGCAGTCGCTCCTACCAGAATTTGCGAAACCGGATTGCCGATTATAGCGCACCAACTGGGGCGTTGGCCCACTGCCCAGCCTTGCACACACCGTGCAGGGCCTTGCTAAACCACTAACTCCTGACCCCTAACAACTGCCTCTAAATTCCAACTTCAATCCGCGCTCGCGGATCGAGGTAGTCGCGCAGGCCGTCACCGATGAAGTTGAACGACAGCACCGCCAGCATGACGGCGGCGGCAGGGAAGAGCACGAGGTGTGGCGAGTCGAACAGGTGGGAGCGTGCGTCGTTCAGCATGGTGCCCCAGCTCGCCGTGGGCGGCGGTACGCCCAGTCCGAGAAAACTCATGGTGGCCTCGGCCAGAATCGCTCCTGCCATGCCAATCGCCGCTTGCACAATGACTGGCTGAATGATGTTGGGCAAGATGTGGCGCACGATGATGCGCGTATCGCTGGCGCCGAGAGCCCGGGATGCCTCGACGAATTCACGCTCGCGGACGGCCAGTACCTGGGCGCGCACCAGCCGCGCGTAGCCCACCCATCCGCCGATGGACAGCGCGAAAATCAAGTTGAAAATCCCGGGCCCGAGAAATGCCACGAAGGCGATGGCCAGCAGGATTCCGGGAAACGACATGAACGCGTTCATTACTACGACGTTGAGTACGCGGTCAGTGATGCCGCCGTAGTAACCGGCGATTGACCCGAAGATCAGTCCCAGCGTAAGGGAAGCGGCGACCTCGCACCCGCCGACCAGCATGGAGATGCGCGCGCCGTAGATGATTCGCGAGAGGATGTCGCGGCCCAACTCATCGGTGCCGAACCAGTGCGAGGCCGACGGGCCCATGAGACGCGTGGGCAGATCGATGCGCGCGGGATCCTGAGGTGCGATCCACGGCGCGAACAATGCGCAAGCCAGGAAGATGATAACCAGCACCACTCCCGTGGTCGCCAGCAAGTTGTAGCGTGCGACGCGACGCAGCGAAGCGAGTTGAACGGCCGCCGCCATGCACGGCCATCTTAAATGAAAATGCGACCCCGGCTGGTGGCCGGTGTCGCAGGGAGAGTCGAGAAATTGCAGATTTACTTCAAGGCAACGTTTCGGATCAGGTAGCTGGCCACCGTCTGCATATTTTCGATGCGCTGGTTGATCACGTGCTGCTCTTTACTCTTGTCCCCGTACTGCTTCATCCGCAGGTCAAGAATCTTCATTCCCAGACCGTCCAGGGCTGCCATGTTCTTGTAAGTAAGCGAAACGCCAATGTCCCAGTCTTCGGGATTGGCTTTGGTCTGGTTAGAGAAAACCTGGTAACCCTCGATAAGCCCGGCACTCTTCTCGGCCTCCCAGATGGGCTGAAGGTTTTTCTTCATGTCTTCCATGGCTGCGCTAAAGTGGCCGGGAAGGATGCGGAGGAGAATGACGCGTTCCACCGTTCCTTCGGTGTATTGGTCCTGAGCGGTTGCTGTCGCGAGTAAAATCACAGAGAGACAAAGTGACCCCACTGCAAGGCGCACAACTTGCTTCATACGTACAGCCTCCTAATTTGGGTGATTGATGGAGTGTGCACGATATCGCCGATGTCGTAAAGCAAAAACTCGCTAACGACAGGCGCCTTGTCTGTTGGCCAGTTGGTGCAGCATTCGAGGACCCACGTCCGGTCACGAATCGGGTAGGTTGCCATCAAGCCCGACCACGAACGGGCCGCAAATATCATTCGCGGTATCGGGCTCGGCGTTCTAGAATCGGACTTTGAGTTGCGAATTGTCCTTAGCGTAAATCATCGGCCCATGCTGCCCTTCAAGCTGGTCTATAGCGAGAAGTACTACCTGCCTATCGGCGAACATGTTTTTCGCGCCGACAAGTATCGACTAATTCGCGAGCGCCTGCTGCAAGAGCACACGGCTGAGGAAGGCGATTTCATTACTCCCGGACCAGCCAGCGAGTCCGATGTCCTGCTGGTGCATTCGCCGCACTACGTGAACAAATTGATGGAGGGCAGCCTGACCGTACGCGAAGAGTTGGAGATGGAAATTCCCTACTCCCCGCAGGTGGTAGACGCTTTCATGCTGCACACCGGTGGATCGATCCTGGCCGCCGAGCGGGCGCTGCAGGACGGCTTGTGCGTCAACCTCGGGGGCGGTTTTCATCATGCATTTCCCGACCACGGAGAAGGCTTTTGCATGATCAACGATTTCGCGGTTGCCATCCGCGCCATGCAGAAACGGGGACGCATTCGCCGCGCCATGACCGTCGATTGCGATGTGCACCAGGGCAACGGGACGGCCGCTATTTTTGGAGGTGCGGCGCACCGGGCGAATGCTTTGCCTTCGTTGCCGGCCGCGACGCGGGGCGCTTCTGCTGGCACGACCATCAGCGAAGGACCGCGCAAGGGAGTATTCACCATCTCGCTACACCAAGAGAACAATTATCCGTATATCAAGCCGGCGTCGTCCATCGACGTGAACCTGCCTGACGGCTGCGGAGACGCGGAATATCTGGCGTGGCTGGATAACGCCTTAAGCTCAGGCCTGCGGCAGTTTGAGCCTGAGCTTCTGTGCTATGTCGCGGGCGCAGATCCTTACAGCCAGGACCAGCTTGGCGGATTGAATCTCACGATCGAGGGACTGAAGCAGCGCGATGAGTTGGTCTTTCGCGCTGCGCGCGCGCGCAATATTCCGGTCATGACTACCTATGCCGGCGGATACGCCAACCGCGTGGAAGACACGGTGACCATCCATTGCAATACGGTGATCGCGGCGGCGGAAGTGTACAAGACGGCAGCGACACATTAAATGAGGATCGGAGGAAATCTGGTAGAGGACGCGGTCGGTGCAGATTTGTGTCGTGCCCGAGGCATTCGGATTTGCATCTCCCGTTCTCACCGCCGAAACGGTAGGGTCCTCTTATGCTTGCGCCCGAGGGCGCTAAGATAGTAGGACCAGACAATTTCCCTCATTTGAAAAGCGCGAATGGGTGGGGCGTCCGGCCTGGGGAGTGTGAGGAGGGACATCTTTGGCAAAACTCTTTATCAGCTTCATTCACGAAGAGCAAACGTGGGCACGCAATCTCCAGGTCTTCATCTCAACGGTACTTCGGGAACAGCCTTTCTTGTCCTCCGATCAGACGATTATCTTTGCCGGTGAAGACTGGCTGCAACGCGTCATTGAGGAATTAAAGGATTGCAAGGTGCTCATTTCGATGTTGAGCCCGCGGTCTATCGGACGCCCGTGGATCAATTTCGAGGCGGGGGCAGCATGGATCGATAGCACTAGGCGGGTCGTTCCTGTCTGCTTTGATGGATTGACCGTCGACAACCTGCCTAAGCCCTATTCAAACCTGCAAGCCGTTGATCTAGAAACCTATCAAGGCAGCTACTACCTTGTGAGTTCTATCGCACATCATCTCGAACTGCCGCAGCCAGAAAGGCCCGTCTTTCCCCCATATTCCGCTGCGGCAGCGGGACTCGCTGGAGACGCGAGGGAGAACGACAAATTGCTAGCTCCATACGAGTCCTTGCACACCATGATGGAACGGATGAAGAAAGCTGAAAAACTGATTAGGTCCCTAACTGCCGGGCCGTGATCGCGTGATATTCTCGTACCAGCGTGGATGCTGCTCACTCCGCGCATCCAGCCAAACTTGGGACTCCTGACAATGTTTGAGAACCTGACAGATAAGCTGCAGCGCGCCTTCAAGAACCTGCGAGGGCAGGGCACGTTGACGGAAGAGAACATCGGCGAAGCGCTGAAAGAAATCCGCATGGCGCTG
>Ga0302320_10004645_pt1 | contig 31111 bp, 33 predicted proteins | sample Bog_T0_3_FD_202130 | JGI IMG/M metagenome (GOLD analysis project Ga0302320, IMG submission 202130) | Peat permafrost microbial communities from Stordalen Mire near Abisko, Sweden - Bog_T0_3 | ecosystem: Environmental > Terrestrial > Soil > Wetlands > Peat | place: Sweden: Abisko, Stordalen Mire... | reverse complement strand
CACAAAACAGCAGGGGGCCGTGCCGCACGGCCGGGACCGGTTAGAACGGCGGATTGAAGTGGTAGGCGCCGTAGAGCGCAAAGGAGACGCCGCCGTTCTTCATGACCCAGTTGCCCGAACCGCTCGGGTCCGGCACCGACTCTCCGGCCGTCTTGTCGGTCACCGGGGACAGGTTGGCCATCAAATAGCCCAGGCTGCCGCCCACGCCCCACTTGCCAAAGACATACTCGCCGCGGACCTGCGGCCAGATGGCCAGGCCGCTGGCCGAAAGGTCGTCGCTGGGGCCGCCGGCGCTGCTGCTCACCGTGGTGCTGTCCAGCATGTAGCCCAGCATCACACGCGGTTCGATCAGCCAATGCTGGGCCAGCTTGAAGCGCCAGCCGGGGCTGACGCCGAAGACCATGTTGTTGATGGCCCAATGGTCCGTCTCGGACATGCCGATGATGCTGACGTCATAAGAACGGCTGGGCCCGTAGATGAAGTCGACGCCTCCCACGAAGCCGCCTTCCAACGCGTAGTCCAGCGCGAAGCCCAGGCCCGTGGCGAAACCGCCGGGCGACGACGCCGAGTAAAGCGACGCCACATCCGCCCCGTCGTTCATCACGCCGCCCAGATCAAGCCGCACGCTGAATCCACCATGGTCACGCTGGACCGCCGCCGGCGAGTTGGCCAGGGCCGGCGCCGCGCCGCCCTGCTGCTCCCTCAGGCTGTTGGCAAACGCCTTGGTGGCCGTGTCCTTGGGGTTGATGGCCAGATAGCGGTCGTAATAGGCCAAAGCGCCGCGCTTGTCACCCGCCTGGTAATAGACCGTGCCCAGGGCCTTGTAAGCCCAATAAGCCTGGGGATCGTCCTTCAAGGTCTGCAAATAGGCTTTGGCCGCCGGGCCCCATTGCTTGGCCGCCTGATACTTCTGGCCCAGAAGAAAATCGGCCTTCCCTGCCGCCGCGTCGGCGTGCAAGCCCGCCGCCAGTGCCAAGAACGCCATCCACAACAAAGACGACCGCCGCATCGCACCTCCCTAGGGTGAATCCGAGTCGTTATGACACGAAAACCAAGCCCGATGCAGATCTATCATAGCGCTTTCGGGGTGGTTTCGGGTGAGCTTTCGGCGGGCCTAAGGTCACAAGCGTGTGTCGAAAAATCGTTGAAAAAAATAGCCGGTGGTCGGAATCGGACCGACGACCGCTCGATTACAAATCGAGTGCTCTACCACTGAGCTACACCGGCATGGTGGGACGCGGCGCCATCCTAGCAAAATCGGGATGGCGCCGAAAGCTTGGGGCTAGGGCTTGCCCGCGTAATAGCGCTGGCGCACCACCTCGAACATGGCCACGCCCCCGGCCACGCTGACGTTCAGGCTGGCGGTCTTCCCTGCCATCGGTATCCGCAGCAGCTTATCGCAATGCTTGGTCACGCCCTCGCGCAGGCCCTTGCCTTCGGCGCCCAGCACCAGGCAGACCTTGCCTTCCAGTTTCTCCTTGAACAGGTCGTCCTTGGCGTCGCCATCCAAGCCATAGACCCAAAAGCCGGCCTTCTTGGCCTGCTCCAGGGCGCGGCTGATGTTCACCACCTTGGCCACCGGCACCATGGACAGGGCCCCGCTGGCGGCCTTCTCGGCGATGGGGGTCACCTGCACGCTGCGGTCCTGCGGGATGACGATGCCCACCGCCCCGCTGGCCTCGGCGCTGCGGGCGATGGCGCCCAGGTTATGGGGGTCCTCGATCTGGTCGAGCATGAGCAGCAGGCAGGAATCCTTGCCCTTGGCCTTGGCCAGCAGCTCTTCAATGCTGAGGTAGGGGAAGTCCGGCAGCTCCAGGCACAGGCCCTGGTGGGGGCTGTTCTTGGCCAGCTTGTCGAACCAGCCCTTGTCCTTGACCTCGACCGGGATGCGCAAGCCGCGGGCTTCCAAGCCCACGGCTTCGGCGTCCTTGCCGCCCTTTTGGATGTAAAGGCGCAGGGCTTTCTTGCCTTCGGCTTGAAGGCTGCCTTGGACGGCGTTGCGACCGAAGACGTAGCGGGACATGGGTGGCCTTTGGGATGGAGATAGGGATGGGTCTCGGTCAAACGTCACTGTAGGGTCCGGTGCCAGGGGACCCACGCAGGGAGCGGACAGGCCTCCCGAGGGGATGTCCGGCCCGGAGTGGGGCCCCCTGGCACCGGACCCGTGCACGTCTTTTGATCTTTGATCCGTCTGCTTTTGATCTTGGATCTGTCTGCCAAGGGCAAGTTTGGGGGCGGGAGCGGGGCATCCCACGGGGCGGACATCCCCTCGGGAGCCCTGTCCTCCCCCTACGGATGCATCCCGCTCCCGCCTTTGGCCACCCTGCCACCTTATTGCTGACCTTTTTCTACACGGCCTTCAGGAAGTCCTGCAGCCGGGCCTTCACCCGCTCCGGGCCCAGCAACGCCAAGATCCTCGGCAGCTCGGTCCCGTGCTCGCTGGCGGTCAGCGCCAAGCGGAGCGGCATGAAGAAGTCCTTACCCTTCACCCCGCTGGCCGCCTGGGCGGCCTTCAACGCGGCCTTGAAGCCGGCTTCGTCGCTCGGCCACGCCGCCAGGGCGTCCAGCGCCGCCCGCGCGGGGGCCGCCGGCTGGGCGAAGGCGCGGGCCTGTTCCAGGCAAGCCGGGCCATGCTCCAGCGGCAGCAGCAGCACGTCCAAGGCCCGGCGCAGGTCGGTCAGATGCACCGCGTTGCCCTTGTTCGACTCCAGGGCCTGCTCCACCCAGGCGTCCGAGGGCGCATCCAAGCCCTGCAGGAATTCGGCCGCCAGCACGCGCAGCTCGGCGCCCGACTTGGCGCGGATCCAGGTGGCGTTGAGGAAATCCAGCTTGCCGGTGTCGAAGACGCTGGCCTTCTTCACCAGCTTCTCGGGGGCGAAGCGGGCGGCCAGCTCGGCGGGCGTGAAGACCTCGCTGCCTTCGCCGTCGCCGCCGACGCCCAGCAGCCCCAGGTAGTTGAGCAGGGCCTCGGGCAGGTAGCCCTTGTCGCGGAAGGCCCGGATGCCGGTGTCGCCATGGCGCTTGCTCAGCTTCAGGCCGTCGGAGCCCAGGATGAAGCTGAGGTGGCTGAAACGGGGCGGCTCCCAGCCCAGGGCCCGGTAGAGCAGCAGCTGGCGCGGCGTGTTGCTGATGCCGTCCTCGCCGCGCAGCACGTCGGTGATGCCCATGCGATGGTCGTCCACCACGCAGGCCCAGTTGTACATGGGCGTGCCGTCGCTCTTCATCAGGTTGAAATCGCGGATCTCGTCCAGGTCGAAGGTGATGGTGTCGCGCACCCCGTCGGCCCAGCTGATGGGCCCCCGCAGGTCGTCGGTGGCGAAGCGCAGGGCCGGCTTGCGGTCCTGCAAGCGGAATGCCTGCTGCTCGGCCGGGCTCAGGTCGCGGTGCGGATGGCGGCGCTTGCGGTCCTCGGGATGGTGCTGCAGGTGCTGCCGCTCGGCCTCCTGCTCGTCATGGTTGTCGAAGCACCAGTAGGCGCGGCCTTGGGCCAGCAGCAGCTCAGCCGCCTCCAGGTAGAGGCTGAGCGCCCTGCTCTGGCGATAGGGCCCGTGCGGCCCGCCCACGCCCTCGCCCTCGTCGGGGTCCAGGCCCAGCCAGCGCAGGCTGGCCATGATGGCCTGGATGCTGCCCTCGTCGGAGCGGTCCAGGTCGGTGTCCTCGATGCGGAAGATGTAGGTCCCGCCGGCCTTGCGGGCGTAGAGCCAATTGAACAAGGCCGTGCGGGCATTGCCGACGTGCAGGTCGCCGGACGGCGACGGGGCGAAGCGGACTCTCAGGGGGGAGCTCATAGGGCCGATCAGTTCAGGAACAACGCCAAAGTCTAGGCGAAGCGTTCAAGGTCTGTTTCTGGTTCAGTCTTCCATGGCCGTCAGGGCCACCGTGGCGAGGATGCCCTCACCGCGGCCGAAGGCCGTCAAGCCCTCGCCGCTGTGGGCGCTCACCGCCACATGGCGCACCGGCAGGTCCAGCAGGTCGGCCAGGCGGGCGCGCAGGTCGGGGATCTGCGGGCCGACCTTGGGGCGGGCGCATTCCAGGCTGCAGGAGCAGTGGCTCAGGCGCAGCGGCCCCAGGTGCTTGAGGGCCTCCTTCACGTAGGCGGCGCTGTCCTTCTCCCCGGCCCGGCACAGGGCGTCGGTCACGGGGCCCAGCACCACCACGCCATGCAGGCCCGTCAGCGCGTTGACCAGCGCGTGCAGCAGCACGTCGGCGTCGCTGTTGCCGTCCAGGGCCGGGGCGCCCTCGAAGCGCACGCCGCCCAGCAGCAGCGGCTTGCCCGAGGGGGCGGCTTCAAAGCGATGGCTGTCCTGGCCTAGCCCCGTGGCGACGCGCATGCGGCTCATGCCTCGAAATCGAAGCCCGCGGCCACCCGCTTGGCCAGCGGCAGGTCCTCGGGCGTGGTGAGCTTGAAATTCTCGTAGTAGGACTCCACCGCCACCGCCGGGATGCCGGCGGCCTCGCACAGGCCGGCCTCGTCGGTGTAATAGGCCTTCTTCTTGGCGGCCTCGGCGTGGGCTTCCCGCAGCAGGTGGGCCTGGAAGGCCTGGGGCGTCTGGGCGGCCATCAGCTGCTCCCGGGGCAGCCCCTGCAGCTGGCCGCCATCCAATAGCTTGATGCTGTCCTTCACCTTGACGCAGGCCACGGCCCCGCCGGTCAGCCGGGCGGTCTGGGCGCAGGCGCGGATCAGGCTGGCCTTCAGGAAAGGCCGGGCCGCGTCGTGGACCAGCACCACCTCGGCGTGGGGGTCGATGGCCAGCAGGCCGCAGGCCACGCTGTCCTGGCGCTCGGCCCCGCCGGCCACCACCCGCAGGCGGGCGTCGGCGAAGCGCTTGGCGCAGGCGGCGCCCACGCCGCGCACATCCTCGCGATGGACCACCACCACCACTTGGTTGACCAGCGGCGAGGCCAGGAAGGCGCCCACGCTCCAGGCGTAGAGCGGCTTGCCCCCCAGGCTAAGCAGGCCCTTGCGGGCCCCAGAGCCCAGGCGTTTGCCCGCGCCGGCCGCCAGCACGATGGCCGCCGCGTAGGGGCGGCTCTCCGTCCTGGTCCTGCTCACGCGCCCGGCCACAGCTCGCGGAAGGCCTCTTCCACGTCGCGCACGAAATGGGCCTGCAGGCCCAGCTTCTGCAGGGCCTCCATGCTCTTGGGCTCCTCGCGGGCCAGCAGGGCGTGCTTGAAGCCCAACCGGGCGGCTTCGCGCAGGCGCGATTCCGCCTGGCGCACGGGGCGCAGCTCGCCGCCCAGGCCGATCTCGCCGGCCAGGACCCAGCCCTCGGGCACGGGCTTGCCCTTCAGCGATGAGGCCACCGCGGCGGCCACCGCCAGGTCGCTGGCGGTCTCCTCCAGCCGGAGGCCTCCGCTGACGGCCAGGAACACGTCATGGCTGTAGAGGGCCAGGCCGATGCGCTTCTCCAGCACGGCGTCCAGGACCCGCATGCGGTAGGGGTCCATGCCGGTGCTGGCGCGCTGGGGCGTGCCGAAGTGGGCCGGGGTGACCAGGGCCTGGATCTCGGCCAGCAGCGGGCGGTTCCCTTCCATGGCCACCAGCACCGCGCAGCCCTCGGCCGCGCCGCCGCGCCGGCTGAGCAGGTACTCCGATGCGGAGTCGACGGGGCGCAGGCCTTCGACGGCCATCTCAAAGAGCCCCAGCTCCTGGGTGCCGCCGAAGCGGTTCTTCACGCCCCGCAGCATGCGGAAGGCCTGGTGGCGCTCGCCCTCGAAATGCAGGACCACATCCACCAGGTGCTCCAGCACGCGCGGGCCGGCCAGGGACCCGTCCTTGGTGACGTGGCCCACCAGGAACACCGCCAGGCCGGTCGGCTTGGCCAAGGTCATCAGGCGGGCGGCCACCTCGCGCACCTGGCTCACCGAGCCCGGCGCCGAGGGCAGGTCCTCGCTGGCGAAGGTCTGCACGCTGTCGACCACCAGCACGTCCGGCTTGGCGGCCACCACGGCGGCGGCCAAGGCCTCCAGGCTGTTCTCGGCCAGCAGCTTGAAATCGCCCTTCACGCCGCCCAGCCGCTCGGCCCGCAGCGCCACCTGCTGCAGCGACTCCTCGCCGCTGGCGTAAAGCACCTTGGCGCCGCTGGCGCTGAGGCTGGCGCAGGCCTGCAGCAGCAGGGTGCTCTTGCCGATGCCCGGGTCGCCGCCCAGCAGGACCAGCGCCCCCGGCACCAGCCCGCCGCCCAGCACGCGGTCCAGCTCCGACAGGCCGGTGCTGCGCCGGGGCTGGGCCTTCAAGTCCACCTGGTCCAGGCTGTACAGCTTGGGGGCCGGACGGCCGCCGCCGGGCCCCGCCGCCGCCTTGCCGGCGGCCACGGCCTCCTCCACCAGGGTGTGCCAGCGGCCGCAATCGGGGCAACGGCCCAGCCATTTCGCCTGGATGGCCCCGCATTCCGAGCAGACGAAGCGAACGGACAGCTTGGCCATCAGGCGGCTACTTCTTCCACAGCAGCTTCCATGGGTGCCGCTTCAGGTCGCTGAGCAGCGTCCTGAGGTTCTCGCCGGTCTCCTCGTCGAAGACCAGCATGCCCACGGTGCCCTTCTTGCTCTCGATCTCGGTGAGGATGTGGTCCAGCTTGGCCAGGGAGGCGTCCAGGTTCTCCAGCCCGTGCTGGACCTTCTGGGTGTTGGCGTCGCTCAACAGGCTGCCGGCATTGTGGATCATGGGCGTCAGCTCGCCGGTGCGGGCGCGCAGGTCGCTGGTGAGCGCGCGCAGGTCCTTCACCGAGGCCCGCACGTCGCTGCGGTTCTCGCCGATCATGGCGCCCAGGTCCGTGGTCAGCTTGTTCATGCCCGCCAGCAGCGCCTGCACCCCGCCGCGGAACTTGGGGTCGGCCAGCAGCGGCTGCAGGAACTCGGTCAGGGCCTCCACCCGCTGCAGGGTCCTATCCAGGCTGCCCGGGTCCACGCCGTCCACCACCGCCCCCTCGGCCAGGAGGCCGGCGTCCAGCGGGCCGGCGCCCACCTGCACGTACTTCTCGCCCAGGATGCCGCTGGTATGGATGGAGATGACGGAGCTCAGCGGGATGGGCACGCCCTTGTCGATGCGCAGGCGCACGGCCACGCGGCCCTGATCCAGGGTGATGGTGTCCACGTCACCGATGCGGACGCCGCCGCCGTACAGCACCGGGGCCGCCGTCTTCAGCGAGTCCACGTAGTTGAAGCGGACGGTCAACGGGTAGCCCTGGCGGGCGAAATGGATCTGCCCCAGGAAGACCACCATGGCCGCCGTCGCGGCCAGCCCCGCCACCGCGGTGATGCCAACCCGGGCCTCTCGGCTCAACGCCATGCCTGCCTCACAAGAACTGGATCGGGCCCTGGGCCCGGCCATGGATGAATTGCTGCACCATCGGGTCGTCGAGGGTGCGGAAGGCTTCCTTGTCCGCCACGGCGTGCATGCGGCCCTGGTTCAGCAGGCACAGCCGGTCGCCGGTCTTGAAGGCCAGGGGCATGTCGTGCGTCACCACCACGCTGGTGCATCCCAGGCGGGCCTGCAGGCTCAGGATCAGGTCGGCCACGGCGTCGCTGCTGATGGGGTCCAGGCCGGTGGTGGGCTCATCGTAAAGGATGTAGGCCGGGTCCATGGCGATGGCGCGGGCCAGGCCCACCCGCTTGCGCATGCCGCCCGACAGCTCGGCCGGCTTCTTGGCCTGGATGCCCCGCAGGCCCACCCAGTTCAGGCGCTCCTCCGCGATGGCGTAGAGCTCGGCGGCGCTCTTGTCGGTGAAGCGGCGCAGGGCGAAGGTGACGTTCTCGCCCACGGTGAGGCTGTCGAAGAGGGCCGCGCCCTGGAAGAGGTAGGCGAACTTGAGCGCCTCCCGCTGGGCCGCCTCGCCCCGCATGCCGCCGCGGACCTTGCCGTCGATGTGCACCAGGCCGGCGTCGGGCTCCAGCAGGCCGGCGATGACCTTCAACAGCACGCTCTTGCCGCCCCCGGACTGCCCCAGGACCACCAGGGTCTCGCCCGGGCGCACGTCCAGGTCGACGCCCCGCAGCACCTGCAGGTCGCCGAAGCGCTTGTGGATGCCGCGGACGGTGATCACAGGAACAGGGCGAAGAAGGCGGTGAGGAAGTAGTCGCTGATCAGGATGATGATGCTGCTCCAGACCACCGCGCGGGTGGTGGCCCGCCCCACGCCCTCGGCGCCGCCCTGGGCCTGGAAGCCCTGATAGCTGCTGACCACGGCGATGACCCCGCCGAAGAACACGGTCTTCAGCAGGCCGCTGATCAGGTCGCGGGCCGTCACCATCTGCGGGATGTCGGCCCAGTAGACGTTGCCGTTGATCCCCAGCATGAGCTTGGCCACGATGAAGCCGCCCAGCAGGCCCACCACGCAGGCCAGCGCGGTGAGCACCGGCATCATGGCCACGCAGGCCAGCAGGCGCGGCACGCCCAGGTAGCGCAGGGGCGGCGTGGCCAGCGTCTTGAGCGCGTCGATCTGCTCGGTCACCGCCATGGTCCCGATCTCCGCGGCGATGGCGCTGCCGATGCGGCCGGTGACGATCAGGCCGGTCAGCACCGGGCCCAGCTCGCGGATGAAGGGCAGGGCCACGGTGCGGCCCATGAACTGGGTCACGCCTTTGAGCTTTATCTCCAGGGTCAGGCCGGCCTGCAAGGCCAGCACCATGCCCGTGAACAGGGCCGTGATCAGCACCACCGGCACGCTGAGGGCGCCGATCTGGTCCAGCTGGGCCCACAGCGGCTGGCCGTCCAGCTTCAGCGAGCGCCGCGGCCGCGACACGAAGCCCAGCGTCTCGCGGAACAGCTCCATGTTGAACAGGAAGAGGCGCCCGGCCTCCTCGAAGAAGCCCGTCATCCGGGCCTTCAGGCGCTCGACGGGCATGTCAGGCCTCCCAACGGCGCGGCAGGCGGCCGCTGAGGCCGCACAGGATCTCGTACACGGCGGTGCCGCTGGCGTCGGCCCAGCCCCGGGCCGAGCAGGGGCCCTCGAGCCCGTCGATCAGGGTGACCGTGTCGCCCGGCCGCACGCCCTTCACCGCCGTCACGTCGGCCATGAACAGGTCCATGCAGACCCGGCCCAGCACCCGGCACAGCTTGCCGCCGATGCGCACCTGCCCGCGGTTGCTCAGGGCCCGCGGCATGCCGTCGGCGTAGCCGGCGCAGACCGTGGCCACGCGGGTGGCCTTGGCGGCCTTCCAGGTGTGGCCGTAGCTGACGCCCTGACCCTTGGCCGCGGTGGCCACGCGCAGCACCGTGGCGTAGGCCCGCAGGACCGGCTGCTGGCGCGCGGCCAGGGGGCTCAAGGCGGGGTCGACCGCGCCGTAGAGGAACAGCCCGCTGCGCACCCAGCTCAGGCGGGCCCGGGGATAGCGCAGGGCCGCCGCCGAGTTGGCCGCATGCAGCGGCAAGCCCTGGGGCCAGGGCGCCCCCAGGAACGCGTCCAGCTGGCCCGCGCTCACGCGGTCCTGGGGCTCATCGGCGCAGGCCAGGTGCGTGTAGGCGCTGGCCAGGCCCAGGCGGCTCCAGCGCCCGGCGCTGAAATCGGCCAGCAGGCCCGGCGCCTCGGCCGGCGCGAAGCCCAGGCGCAGCATGCCGGTGTCGACCTTCAAGTGAAGGTCCAGATGCATGCCCTTCAGGCTGCGCTGGGTCTGGTCAAGGTAGGGGCGGCTCCAGGCGCTCAGGCCCACCTGCCAGCGGGCGGCCTCGCGCACATGCTTGGGCTCCAGGGCGCCCAGGATCAGCAGCTGGCCCTTGATCCCCGCCTGGCGCAGCGCCACGGCCTCGTCCAGCGTCGCCAGGCCGAAGCGCCGGACGCCCAGGGCCGTCAGCGCCCGGGCCACGCCCACCGTGCCGTGGCCATAGGCGCCGGCCTTGAGCACCGCCATGACCTTGTCGGGGCCCCCCACGGCGCGCGCCAGCAGGGCCAGGTTGTGGCCCAAGCGGCTGCGCGAGCAGGCGGCCCAGGCGGGCCGGGTGGGGGACGGCGTCATCAAAACGTGTAGCTCCCCGGCGCGGCGTTCTCGAAGCGGGTGTACTGGCCCAGGAAGACCAGGCGCAGGTCCCCGGTGGGGCCGCTGCGCTGCTTGGCCACGATCACGTCGGCGCTGTTGTCCGGCTCCGCGGCGGCGTCGGCCTCAGCGCCCTTCTGCATGGACTTGCGGTGGATGAGCATGACCACGTCGGCGTCCTGCTCGATGCTGCCCGACTCGCGCAGGTCGCTGAGGCGCGGCTTGCTGTCGCCCTTGGCGCCCTGGCGCTGCTCCACGCCGCGGTTGAGCTGGCTGGCCACGAGCACGGGGATCTTCATCTCCTTGGCGATGGCCTTCAGCGCGCCCGAGATCATGGTGACCTCGCGCACGCGGTCGTCGCGGAAGCCCTCCACCGTGAGCAGCTGCAGGTAGTCCACCACCACCAGCTGGATGCCCTTCTCCTTGACCATGCGGCGGACCGAGGACCGCAGGCTCTGGATGTCCATCTTGGCGTCGTCGTTGAGGTACAGCGGGCACTTTTGCAGGTGCGTGGCGGCGTTGACGATGCGGCCCATCTCGCCCTGGTCCAGCTTGCCGCGGCGCAGGTTGCTGGAATCCACGCTGCCCTTGCTGCAGATCATGCGGAACAGCAGCTCCTGGTTGGTCATCTCCAGCGAGTAGACCAGCACCGGCTTGCCCAGCTCGATGGCCACATGGCTGGCGATGTTCAGCGCGAAGGCGGTTTTGCCCGAGCCGGGGCGGCCGGCGGCCACGATCAACTGGCCGGGGTGCATGCCCGCGGTCAGCTCGTCCAGGTCGCGGAAGCCCGTGGCGATGCCGGTGATGGCGCCGGCCCGCTTGCGGTACTGCTCCACGGTCTCGATCACGGACATCATCATGTCCTCGACCTTCTGGACCTGCTGGCTGCCCTCCTCGCGGCCGATGTCCAGCACCTGGTTCTCGGCCGAATCCACCACCTGCGAGGCGTTGTCCGAGGCGCCGTAGCATTCCTGGGTGATCTGGGCGCAGGTCGAGATCAGGCGGCGCAGCTTGGCCTTCTCACGCACCAAGCGGGCGTAGGCCTCCACATTGCTGGCCGACGCCACCTTCTCGGTCAGGCCGGCCAGGGCCACCGGGCCGCCCACGCCCTCGAGCCAGCCGCGCGTGGCCAGCCACTCCTGCACCGTGACCAGGTCCACGGGCATGCTGCGGGCATGCAGCTCGCTGACGGCCTCATAGACCCGCTGATGGGACGAGCGGAAGAAGTCGTCCTTGCGCAGCAGGTCCAGGGCCTGGTCCAGCGCGGTGGGGTCCAGCAGGCACGCGCCCAGCACCGCGGCTTCGGCCTCGGGGCTGTGGGGCGGGTGACGCTCATTGGAGGGGGCTGGGTCGGGCATGGGGCCTTTAATAAAAGGGAGCGCCGGGGCGGCCCCGGCGCTCCAATGGTTCCGTGGTCGGACCGCTATTTTAGGACGCGACTTCCTGCTTGACCACCCAGACCTTCACCTTGGCTTCCACTTCGGGGTGGACCAGCACGGTCACCTCGTGGATGCCCAGGGCCCGGAGGGGCTCCAGCAGGATGATCTCACGCTTGTCGATCTTGTGGCCTTCCTTGGCCAAGGCCTCCGCGACGTCGGCGTTGGTGACGCTGCCGAACATCTTGTCGTCCTCGCCGGCCAGGCGGCTGATGGTCAGGCTCAGGGCGGCCAGGGTGTCGGCCAGGACCTGGGCCTCGGCCCGCTCCTTGGCGTGCTTCTTGGTCAGGGACTTCTTCTCGTTGTCGAACACGCGCTGGTTGGCCGGCGTGGCCCCCAGCACCTTGCCGTTGGGGATCAGGAAATTGCGGGCGTAGCCGTCCGCCACGTCCACCTGGCTGCCGGCGCGGCCCAGGGTCTTGATGTCTTCAAGCAGGATGACCTTCATCGTTTCCCTCTGGAAAGGTTCGTTTGCTTCTTCAGGCCTCGCCGCCCTTATCCAGCGGTTCCCCGGCAGGGGGCTGGTGCAGGCGGCGCAGGTCCAACCATGGTTCAAACAGGCCCGTCAAGATGACCAGGGCCAGCAGGGGCCGCAGGTCCTCGAGCATCAACAGCGCGAACACGGCGGTCCCCAGGGCCAGGGGCGCCAGGAGCCGGGTGCGCGGGTTGCGCGACCAAGCCGCCAGCTTGCCCATGAGCACCACCGTGCCGTGGAAGAACTGCAGGGTCATGCCAACGACCAGCAGGTTCCAGGCCAGCGGCAGGGCCCAGGCAGGGCCCTGCAGCAGCCCGGCGCGCCGGGCCAAGAGCCAGAACAGCGGCCCCAGCAGCACCCAGGCCATCCACCACGGGGCGCCCCAGTGGGACAGGGGGCCCGCGTCGGGCGCCAGGCCGGCCCGTTGGCGGCGGCGGCGCATCAGGGCCGCCAGCGGGGCCAGCAAGGCCAGGCGCAGCAGCAGCTCCAGGGCGGGGGCGACGGCGAAGACCGCCTCGCCCATGTCCATCAACTGCTGCCGTTCGGCCGCCTGCTCCGGTTTCCCGAAGCGGTCCTTGGCGGCCTGCTGCAGGGGCGCCACCATGCTCTGGTGGGCCGCCTTCAGCCCGGGGTCATCGGCCTGCTGCCACTGGTAGAACGTCAGCCCCGCCAACACCAGGGCCGGGAGGGCCCCCGGCATCAGCGCGCTGAAGAGCCCGCCCGCCGGCCGCCGGCGCAGCGCCAGGGCCATCAGCCCCAGCGAAACGCCCAAGAACGCCAGTTCGGAGAGCAGGGCTCCCAGCAGGGCCACCCGCTCAGCCGGCCACGAAGGGCAGCAGCCCCATCGAGCGCGAACGCTTGATGGCCTTGGCCAGCTGGTGCTGGCACCAGGTGCAGTTGCCGGTGATGCGGCGCGGCACGATCTTGCCGCGGTCGCTGATGAAATTGCGCAGGCGGTTGGCGTCCTTGTAATCGAACACGAACACCTTGTCCGCGCAGAAGCGGCAGCTCTTGCGCTTGAAGCGCCGGTCGTCGTCACCCGCGCGGCGGGCGCGCTTGACCTTCTTCTTCTTCATGAAAGCCATGTCGGTAGTCCTTCAGCTCAAAAAGGGATGTCGTCGTCGCCCGCCGGTGGCGGCGTGTCGGAGGGGGGAGGGCCGTCAAAACCACCCTCGGCTCCGCTTCCCTCACGGCGTTGGCCGCCGCTGAGGAATTGCACGCGCTCGGAGACGACTTCGAGCATGGAACGCTTCTGACCGTCCTGGGCGGTCCACTCCTTCAACTTCAGGCGCCCTTCCACCAAGAGCGGCGAACCCTTCTTCAGGTATTCACCGCAGGCTTCGGCGGACTTGCCCCAGACCTCGACGCCCACGTACGTCACCTCTTCCTTCCATTCGCCGTTGCCCGCCTTGTACTTGCGGTTGGTCGCGATCCGCAGGTTGGCGACGGCTTGGCCGGAAGGCACGAAGCGCAATTCAGGGTCTTTGGTCAGGTTCCCAACGAGGAGGACCTTGTTCAGGCTGGCCATGCTGGCTCCAGATCAGCGGATCAAGCAGCCGCGCCGGCGGTCGCCGGGCGCTTCTTCGGGACGGGGCGGTACTCTGGCACGAAGCGCAAGGTCTGGAACTTGAGGACCTCATCGCTCAGGCGCAACTGGCGCTCCAGCTCGGCCACGCAGCCGCCTTGGGCGTTGAAGACCAGCAAGGCGTAGGTGCCCTCAGCCTGCTTCTTCATCTCATAGGCGATCTTGCGCTTGCCCATCCGGTCGATCTTGGTGACCTCGCCCTGCTGGGCCTTGATCACTTCGGCGTACTTGTCCACGAGCTTGTCAGCCTCTTCCTTGGTCAGACCAGGGCTGAGGATGACCATAGTCTCGTAGGTCTGTTGTTTCCCCACGATTGAACCCTCCTGGGTATCCCGCATGCGCGGGAAAGCCCCCATGAAAGCGCGGCCTATGGTCAGGGCAGCGCCCAAGCGGGAGCAAGGGATGTCCGGCCCGCGCCCCAAGGCGCGACCTGGACAAAAAACCCCGGCGATCGCCGGGGGGACAAAGATTTTAGATGATGGAACCGGCCGGGGTCAATGGAAAGCGGGCCTTAAATATGGCACCAAACCAAGCTCATTCCCCCTCTTCGTCGCGGTCCTTGCGCTCACGCCGGGGCAGCGGGGCGATGACCAGCACGGCCTCACCCTTGGGCGGGTCGGCTTCCAGCTGGGCTTTCAGGGACGACAGGGTGCCATGGAAGCAGCGCTCGTGCAACTTGGTCATCTCCAGCGCCACGCTGGCCTGGCGCTCGCCCAGCGTCTCGAAGGCCACGCCCAGGGTCTCGGCTAGGCGCAGGGGGCTTTCGTAGGCCACCAGCACGTGGGCGCTGTGGGCCTCCTCGGCGAAGAAGCGGGCGCGGGCCCCGGGCTTCTTGGGCACGAAGCCCTTGAAGGTGTAGCTGCTGCTCGGCAGGCCGCTCATGAGCAGGGCCATGGGGGCGGCGTGGGCGCCGGGGATGACCTCGACGGGGATGTTGGCTTCGCGGCAGAGATGCAGCACCCGATAGCCTGGGTCGCTCAGGCCCGGCAGGCCAGCGTCGCTGACCAGCACCACCCGCCTCCCCTCCTGGACCAGGCGGATCAGGCCCGGCGCGGCCTGCTGCTCGTTGTACTCGTGGTAGGCTAGGGACCGCGCGGCGTTGGCGATGTTGCTCAGGGTGAGGAGCTTCTTGGTGCTGCGGGTGTCCTCGCAGGCCAGGACCTCGGCATCCTCCAACGCCACCCGGGCCCTGGGGGACAGGTCCCCCAGGTTGCCGATGGGCACCGCCACCACGGTGAGCTTGGGCCCGGGCGCCGGCTCAGACATTGAACTTGAAATGCACGATGTCCCCGTCGGCCATGACGTACTCCTTGCCTTCCTGGCGCAGCTGGCCGGCCTCCTTCAGGGCCTTCTCGTCGCCGCCCTTGGCGGCCAGGGCGTCGTAGCTCATGGTCTCGGCGCGGATGAAGCCGCGCTGGATGTCGCTGTGGATCTCGCCGGCGGCCTCGGGGGCCTTGGCGCCTTTTTTGATCGTCCAGGCGCGCGCCTCCTGCGGCCCGGCCGTGTAGAAGCTCTGCAGGCCCAGCAGGTCGTAGCCCTTGTGGATCAGGCGGTTCAGGCCCGGCTCGGCCAGGCCCAGGTCCTTGAGGAATGCCAGCGCATCGGCGGGGTCCATCTCGCCCAGCTCGGCCTCGATCTTTGCGCAGATGGGGATGGCCAACGCCCCTTCCAGCTTCGCGATCGCCTGAACCGCCTTGGTGAAGTCGTTGTCCATGCCCGGCAGGTCGGCCTCGGCCACGTTCATGGCGTAGAGCACCGGCTTGCTGGAGATCAGGAACAGGTCCTTCATCAGCTCCATCTCGTCGGCGTCGAGGCCGGCGGTGCGGGCGGGCAGGCCGCGCCCCAAGTGCTCCTTGAGCTTGTGGGCCAGCTCCTGCTGCTTGGCCGAGTCCTTCTCGCCGGCGCGGACCTTCTTGGCCAGCTTCTCGAACTGCTTCTCCACGCTCTCCAGGTCCGCCAGGATCAGCTCGGTCTCGATGGTCTCGATGTCGCTCTTCGGGTCCACCTTGCCCGTGACGTGGGTGATGTCCTTGTCCTCGAAGCAGCGCACCACGTGCACGATGGCCTGGGTCTCGCGGATGTGGCTCAGGAACTTGTTGCCCAGCCCCTCGCCTTGGGAGGCGCCCTTCACCAGGCCGGCGATGTCCACGAACTCCACGCCCGCCGGCACGGTCTTCTTGCTGCCGAACCACGCCGCCAGCTGGTCCAGGCGGGCGTCAGGCACGGCCACCGCGCCCACGTTGGGCTCGATGGTGCAAAAGGGGAAATTGGCGGCCGCCGCGCCGGCCTTGGTGATGGCGTTGAACAGGGTGGACTTGCCGACGTTCGGTAAGCCGACGATGCCGAGCTTCATGGTGACCTTTGAAGGGAAAGAAAAAGCCCCCGAGTCTACCCCGGGGGCTTTTCTTCTAGCTATGGCTTTAAGGGGATCAATACTCGATGGGCAGCTTCTCGCGAGCCGTGGTGTGGGGCTCGTAGCGGGGCGTGTCCTTGGCCTTTTGGATGGCCGAAGCCACCTTCTCGGAGCCCAGGTCGCGCGCCACCTTCAGGTCCTGGCCAGGCTTGATCAAGTCAGGATCCTTGATCTGCTCGCGGTTGCTGATGAACAGCACCGGCCACTGGTAGGGATCGCCATAGACCTTGTTCTTCGCCGAGATCTTCCACAGCGAGTCGTGAGCCGAGACCGCGTAGTGGCTCACCTTGGCCCCGCCGTCATCGCTGACCGCGTGCTTGTGATGGCCCTTCTTGGCGGGCTTGGCCTCTTCCTTGGCGCCTTCGGGGAACAGGTTGTCCGCAGGAGGCGGAGCCAGGTCACCGTTGGCCGGGGCCGGAGCCGCCGGGACCACCGCGCCAGGCGCGGCCAGCGGGGCTCCATCGGGGGGCGGCAGGGCGCCGGCATCAGCGCCAGGAGCAGGAGGGGGCAAAGCACCCGCATCCGCGCCTGGCGCGGGCGGAGCGCCAGCGTCCATGCCCGGAGGCGGCGGAGCGCCGGCATCCACGCCCGGAGCGGCCGGAGGCGGCGGAGCGCCAGCATCCATGCCCGGAGGCGGCGGAGCGCCGGCATCCACGCCCGGGGGGGGCGGAGCGCCAGCGTCCGCACCAGGCGCAGGCGGAGCAGCCATGTCCGGCGCACCCGGAGCGGGCGGAGCGGCCATGTCCGGCGCGCCCGGCGCAGGCGGAGCGCCAGCATCCAGGCCCGGAGGGGGCGGAGCGCCCGCGTCCGCGCCCGGAGGCGGCGGCAACGCGTCGCCCGGAGGCGGCGGAGGCGGCATGTCATCCGAGCGCAAAGCGACCGGAGAAAGAACAACGGCCAGTAGACCAGCCATCAGGACATGGGGCAGCTTGATTGAGGCCACCGGGGTCCTCCCAAGGGATTAGTCGGAAAACGCAACAGTTTCAAAGTGTTTGCGGAAGTGATGGTAAAGAGACTGGCCCCGGATGTCAATTGGAAAACGCCATTCCGCCAGCAGAAAATCCACGGAAAAGGGCCCCACATTTCCACAAGTTCTGATCAAAAAAACAAAAGGGCCGCCCGAAGGCGGCCCTTTTAGCTGGCGACATCCTCAGCTCACTTGCCCTTGCTGTCGTAAAAAGCCTTGTTCTCAGCCAGGGTCATGGGCTTGTAATCCTTGGCGTGGCCGGCCGCGCCGAACTCCTTCATGCGCTCCACCACGATCTTCTTGTGGGCCTCGCGGGCGGGGGTCAAGTACTCGCGCGGATCGAACTTGGTGGGCTCTTCGATGAAGAACTTCCGGATGGCGGCCGTGATGGCCATGCGCCCATCGGTGTCGATGTTGATCTTGGCGACGCCGTTCTTGATGCCTTCCTGGATCGCGGCGATGGGGACGCCCATGGCGTTCGGCATCTGCCCGCCGTACTTGTTGATGGCATCGCGCAGGTCCGCCGGCACCGTGGAGCTGCCGTGCATCACCAGCGGGGTCTCGGGATTGCTGGCGCGGACCTCCTTGACGATGTCCATGGCCAGCTTGGGGGCGACCTTGAACTTATAGGCGCCATGGCTGGTCCCGATGGCCAGCGCCAGGTAGTCGAGGCCCGTCTCCTTGATGAAGCTGATGGCCTGCTTGGGGTCGGTCAGGTGGATCTGGCCGCTGCCCACGCCGTCCTCGATGCCGCCCAAGGTGCCCAGCTCGCCCTCGACGCTGACGCCGAACTTGTGGCAGTACTCCACCACCTTGCGGGTGACGTCCACGTTCTCGGCGTAAGTGGTGGGGGTCTTGCCGTCCTCTTTCAGCGAACCGTCGATCATGACGCTGGTGAAGCCCAGGTCCACCGCGGTCTTGGCGCTGTCGAGGCCGTTGCCGTGGTCCAGGTGCATGGCCACCGGGATGTCCGGGTTCAGCTCGACGGCGGCCAGCATCAGGTGCCGCAGGTAGTTGAGGTTGGCGTACTTCAGCGCGCCACGGCTGGCCTGGATGAAGACCGGCGACTGGGTCTCCTGCGCGGCCATCATGATGGACTGGATCTGCTCCATGTTGTTGACGTTGAAGGCGCCAACGCCGTAACCGCCCTTCAGGGCTTCTTGAAGGATCTGACGACCAGGGACCAAGGGCATGGGAACTCCTGTTGAGGGGCTTGAGGATGGACTGTTATAGCAGAGAGCCCCATCCTAAAAAAGACTTTGTTTTGCAGGCTATGACTTGCGTCAGCCCGCCCGATCGCGAGGCTTCAAGCCAACGCACCGTGCCGGGATGACGTGGTTCTCCGGGCCTACCAACGCTGGTCGGGCACCAGGTGCTGCTGGACGTAATCGGTGACCGCGTCTTCAAGGGACCGGATCGGGAGCAGCCCCAGCGCCTGCCGCAGCTTCCCCATCTCTGCGCGGGTGTGGTACTGGTACTTGCCCCTGAGGGCTTCGGGCATGTCGATGTAATCGATGGCCACGGGCTTGCCCAAGGCGCCGAACACGGCCGCGGCCAGGTCGTTCCAGGTGCGGGCGCTGCCCGAGCCGAGGTTGAAGAGCCCGTTGACGCGGGGCTGGTCCAGCAGCTTCAGCAGGACCGCCACCGCGTCCTTGACGTAGACGAAGTCGCGGGTCTGCTCGCCGTCCTTGAAATCGGGCCGGTGGCTGCGGAACAGTTGCAGGCGGCCGGTGGCCTGGATCTGGGCCACGGCCTTGTCCACCAGGGACCGCATATCCCCCTTGTGGGCCTCGTTGGGGCCGTAGACGTTGAAGAACTTCAGGCCCACGACGGAATTCAGCACGCCCTCATCCTGGGCCCACAGGTCGAACACGTGCTTGCTGTAGCCGTACATGTTCAAGGGCTTCAGCGCGCTCAAGGCCGCGTCATCGTCCAGGAATCCGTTGGCTCCGTCGCCGTAGGTGGCCGCCGAGCTGGCGTACATGAAGCGCACGCCCTTCTCCAGGCACCAGCTGGCCAGCAGCTGCGAGTACTTGAAGTTGTTGCGCCACAGGTAATCGGCGTCCCGCTCGGTGGTGGCGCTGCAGGCCCCCAGGTGGATGATGGCCTGGACCTCCTTGCCCTCGCCAAAGGCCCCGCCCAGCAGCTGCTCCAGGAACTGGTCCTTGTGGATGTAGTCGATGTAGCGCTTGCCCACCAGGTTCTTCCATTTCTCGGACTCGCCCAGGCGGTCCACCACCACGATGTCATACTGGCCCCGGTCGTTGAGGCCCTTCAGGACGCAACTGCCGATGAATCCGGCCCCGCCGGTCAGGATGATCATGGCTTCCCCTTCGCTAAGGCCTTCTTCAGGTATTGCCCGGTGTAGCTCTCCTTCACCTTGGCCACGTCCTCGGGCGTGCCGCTGGCGATGATGCGCCCGCCGCCGCCGCCGCCCTCGGGGCCCAGGTCCAGCACCCAGTCGGCGCACTTGATCACGTCCAGGTTGTGCTCGATCACCAGCACGGTGTTGCCGGCGTCGACCAGGCGGTGCAGCACGCCCAAGAGGCAGCGCACATCCTCGAAATGCAGGCCGGTGGTGGGCTCGTCGAGCACATAAAGCGTCTTGCCGGTGCTGCGCTTGGCCAGCTCGGTGCTCAGCTTGATCCTTTGGGCCTCGCCGCCCGACAGGGTGGTGGCCGGCTGCCCCAGCTTGAGGTAGTCCAGGCCCACGTCGGTGAGCGTCTCCAGGATCCGGTGCACGCCGGGCACGTTCTCGAAGAAGACCTTGGCATCGGACACGATCATGTCCAGGACCTCGGCGATGCTCTTGCCCTTGTAGCGCACCTCCAAGGTCTCACGGTTGTAGCGCAGGCCGTGGCAGGTCTCGCAGGGCACGTACATGTCCGGCAAGAAATGCATCTCGATGCGCTTCACGCCGTCGCCCTGGCAGTCCTCGCAGCGCCCGCCCTTCACGTTGAAGCTGAAGCGCCCGGGCTCGTAGCCGCGCTCCTTGGCCTCGCGGGTGGCGGCGAAGAGCTTGCGGATCTCGTCGAAGACGCCGGTGTACGTCACCGGATTGCTGCGCGGGGTGCGCCCGATGGCCGTCTGGTCGATGTTGATGATCTTGTCCAGGTGCTCGGCGCCCGTCAGGCCCGTGTAGCCGGCCGGCTGGTGGCGGGTCCGCCACAGGCTGTGCTTCAGGGCCGGGACCAGGGTGTCCTCGACCAGGGTGCTCTTGCCGGAGCCGGACACGCCGGTGACGGCCACCAGGCAGCCCAGCGGCAGGCTGGCATCGATGCCCTTCAGGTTGTTCAGGCTGCAGCCGCTCAGGGTCACCCGCTGCCCGCTGCCGGGGCGGCGCTGCGCCGGCAGCTCCACCCGCCGCTTGCCGCTCAGGTACAGGCCCGTGAGCGACTTGGGGTCCCTCATCACCTGCTGGGGCGTGCCGGCCGAGACGATGCGCCCCCCATGCACGCCGGCGCCGGGGCCGATGTCCACCAGGTAGTCGGCCTCCTCCATGGTCTCCTCGTCATGCTCCACCACCAGCACCGAATTGCCCAGGTCGCGCAGGCGCTTCAGGGTGGTCAGCAGGCGGGCGTTGTCGCGCTGGTGCAGGCCGATGCTGGGCTCGTCGAGGATGTAGAGCACGCCCACCAGCGAGCTGCCGATCTGGGTGGCCAGGTGGATGCGCTGGGCCTCGCCCCCGGACAGGGTCGAGCTGGCGCGGTCCAGCGTCAGGTATTCCAGGCCCACGTCATTGAGGAAGCCCAGCCGCTCCCGGACCTCCTTCAGGATGGGCTTGGCGATGGCCTTGCCCTGGTCCGCCAGCTTCAATCCGTCGAAGAAGGCCAGGCACTCGCGCACGCTGAGCTGGGTCGCCTGGATGATGTTCTTGCCCGACAGCCGCACCGCCAGGCTCTCGGCCCGCAAGCGCAGCCCTCCGCAGCTGCGGCAGGGGATCTCGCGCATGTAGGTGCTGATGCTCTCCTTCACCGTCTCGCTGTCGCTCTCCTGGTAAAGGCGCGTCAGGCGCGGGATGACCCCCTCGAAACGGCCCTGGTAGGTGTAGTCGCCGTCGCCCTTCATGAACTTCATGGGGAAGCGCAGGTCGCCGGTGCCATGCAGCAGCGCGGCCTTGTGCTCAGGCTTCAGGTGCTTCCAGGGGGTCTCGAGGCTGAACTTGAAATGGCGGGCCACCTCGGCCACCTGGGCCTGCAGGTACATCTGGTTGGGCCCGCTCCAAGGCTCGATGCAGCCCTGCTTCAGGCTGCGGTCGGCGTCCACCACCAGGCCCTCGTCCACCTCCAGGCGCTGGCCCAGGCCCATGCAGTCGGGGCAGGCGCCTTGAGGGCTGTTGAAGCTGAAGCTGCGCGGCTCCAGGCGCTCGAAGCTCAGCCCGCAGTGGCCGCAGGCCAGGCTGGTGCTGAACAGCAGCAGGCCGTCGTTGGCCTTGGCCTTGCGGGCTCCCTGCCCGCCCTGGGCGGTCAGCTCCAGCACCGCCGACCCGTGGTTGAAGCCCTCCGGCACGCCGTCGATGCAATGGATCAGGACCACGCCCTGTCCCAGCCGCAGGGCCGTTTCCAGGCTTTCGGACAGGCGGCGCTTGATGTCGGGCTTGATGGCCAGGCGGTCGACCACCACCTCGACGTCGTGCTTCTGCTTCTTGTCCAGCGCCGGGGCGTCGGCCAGCTCGTAGACCTGGCCGTCCACCCGGACCCGGCTGAAGCCCTGGCGCCCGGCCTCCTCGAAGATCTTCTTGAACTCGCCCTTGCGGCCGCGGGCCAGCGGGGCCAGCAGCTGCACCTTGGTGCCCTGGGGCAGGGCCAGGGCTTGATCCACGATGGCGGCCACGCTCTGGGCCTTGATGGGCCGCCCGCAGCTGTGGCAGTGCGGCTGGCCCACCCGGGCGAAGAGGAGGCGCAGGTAGTCGTAGACCTCGGTGACCGTTCCCACGGTCGAACGCGGGTTGCGGCCGTGGGTCTTCTGCTCGATGGCGATGGCCGGGGACAGCCCTTCGATGCTGTCGACGTCGGGCTTCTCCATCTGGCCCAGGAACTGCCGGGCGTAGGCGGACAGGCTCTCGACATAGCGGCGCTGGCCCTCGGCGTAGATGGTGTCGAAGGCCAGGCTGCTCTTGCCTGAGCCGGAAAGGCCCGTGAAGACCACCAGCTTGCCGCGGGGGATCTCAAGGGTCACATCCTTCAGGTTGTGCTGCCGCGCGCCGCGGACGATGAGCTTATCGGAGGCCATTCGCTCTCAAGGTTGGTAGTAGATGTTGTGACGGTGGGCCTTGGCGGCGGCGATGCTGCGCAAGGCCTGCTCCCGGCTGACCGGGTCGTTCAAGCGGGGCGCCACCGCGGCCCAATAGGCCACCGCCTGGTCCCACGCGCCCTGGCGCAGGTATAGGTTGCCCACCATGCGCAGGAGCATCTCGGGGGCGTCCGGTCGGCGGGTCTCCGGCAGCAGGGCCGCCAGCACGCCGTCGATGTCCAGGCGCTTCTGGTAGGCCAGGGCCGCCATGTAGGCCCCGTAGCGCGCCTCCCCCGGGTCTGCCTGCAGGGCCCGGCGGCCCAGCTCTAGGGCCTCGTCGGGCCGGCGCAGCATCCACCCCAGCACCGAGATGCCCTCGCGGGCGGCGTGCCGGAAGCCCGGATCCAGCCATTGCACCTCCCCGTAGAGGTCCAGCGTGCGCCCGTAGAACCCGTCCGCCCGGGGGCCGCCGATGTATTGCAGGCATTCGATGTAGGCCAGGTCGGCCGCCACCCGGGACTGGTCCGCCAGCGCGGCGCTCAAGGCCTGCCGCGTCAGCCCCTTGGGCAAGGGCCGGCTCAGCGGCGGCGGGAAGGCGCGCCCCTCCCGCTGGGCCCGGGTGCCCAGGCTCAGGCTGACCATGGCTCCGGCCAGCGCCAGGCCCAGCAGCCCCAGGCGGGCCGTCACCGGCAGGTCAGAAATCCTTGCGCTCATACCGCCACAGGGCCAGGCCCAGCACCAGGGACCCGTAACAGGCGGCGTAGGCCACCGGCCAAAGGTACGTCAGCGCGCCGCCGCTGCCCGCGCCGCTGGCCGTCGCCAGGTGCTCGCGCAGGTTGAACAGGCTGAAGTTGGGCGTGACCCAGAACAGCAGCCGCACCGCGTCCCTCAGGGCCGGCGCGTCCAGGCGCTCGACCCACTCCAGCAGGTTGGTCGTGAAATGCCCCAGGGCGAAGGCGAAGGTGGCGAACATGGCCGCCGCCGGCACCGACGAGGCCATGACGCTGAAGAAGCCGGCCACCGCCGAGAACAGGGCCCCCCCCAGGGCCAGGAAAGCCGTGGCCGCCAGGGTGTCGCCGTCCACCAGCGCCAAGCCGCGCCACCACGACAGCAGCTGCAGCAGCACCGTCATGCCGGCCACGTTCATCAGCAGCAGCAGCCAGGCGCCCAGCACCCGCCCCAGCAGCACCTGCCAGCGGTCCACCGGCTTGACCAGCAGGATGCTGTAGGTCTTCAGCTCGCTCTCCTCGAAGAGCAGCACCACGTGGCACAGCAGCACGGTGAAAAAGCCCACCGCCTCGATGGCCAACAGGCCGAAATCCTGGCCCAGGCGGGTCTCGGCCTCCTGGCCCAGGTCGCCCAGGAACGCCACCACGCCCACCAGGGCCACGGCGAAGAGGCTCAGCACCACCAGGATGCGGTTGCGCAGGAGCTGTCGGAACACGTTGCTGGCGATCACCCAGGTCTCACGCATGCGCGTCGTCCTCCCGCAGGGCGGCCAGGAACGCCGCCTCCAGGTCGCCATGCCCGCGCACCAGGTCCGCCACCGGCAGGGCGCACAGCAGGCGCCCGCGGTGCATGATGCCCACCCGGTCGCAGATGCGCTCGACCTCCAGCAGCACGTGGCTGTTGAAGAACACCGTCTTCCCCGCCGCGCGCTGGGCCAGGATGATGTCGCGCATCTCCTTGATCCCCAAGGGGTCCAGGCCCGACATGGGCTCGTCCAGGAACAGCAGCTCGGGGTCGTGCAGCAGCGTCTGGGCCAGGCCCACCCGCTGCTGCATGCCCTTGCTGTAGCGGTGGATGGGCTCGAAAGCCGCGGATGCCAGGCCCACCGTGGCCAGCACCTGCAGCACCCGCGCCTTCAGGCCGGCTTCGGGCAGGCGGTGCAGACGGCCGTAGTATGTCAGCACCTCGGCCGCGCTGAGGTAGCCCGGGAAGTAGGGCAGCTCGGGCAGGTAGCCCAGGCCGCGCCGCGCCTCGCGGTCGCGGGGGTCGCGCCCGAAGAGCCGCACCGAGCCGGCGTCAGGCCGCAACAGGCCCACCGCCGTCTTCATCAGCGTGGACTTGCCGGCGCCGTTGAGGCCCACCAGGCCGAAGACCTCGCCCTTGGCCAGCTCGAAGCTGACGCCCTTCAGCGCCTGGGCCTTCAAGGGGCGCCAAAAATCGCCGCTGCGGTAGCGCTTGGTGACGCCGTCGAAGCTCAGCAGGGCGCTCACCGCGGGGGCCGCTTGGGATGGGGCTTGCCCGTCAGGGCGGGGCGCTGACGGGCGGCTTTCTTCAGCCGGTTGCGGGCGTCCACGAAGACGGTCACAGCCTCAAAGCCGGCCAGCTCGTCGTCGCGCAGCTGGGCGAAGGCCACCACCAGCACCAGGTCGCCCTTGCCGCAGAGCAGCGCCGCCGCCCCGTTGAGGCAGACCTCGCCGCTGCCCGAGCGCCCCTCGATGCAATAGGTGGTCAGGCGCGCCCCGTTGCTGACGTTGAGCACGTCCACCTGCTCCAAGGGCAGCAGCCCCGCCGCGCGCATCAGCTTGGGGTCCAGCGTGATGGACCCGATATAATCCACGTTGGCGTCGGTGACGGTGGCCCGGTGGATCTTGGCCCGCATGAAAGTACGTATCATCGCTTGGCTTCCCCATGGGGGCGGGCCCCCGACCCGCCCATGCCGATCCCGACGTTGTCGATCAGCCGCGTCGTCCCCAGCCGGCAGGCGGTCAAGAGGCGCGCCGGCCGCTCCAGGCGCTTCAGCGGCGCCAGGGTCGCGGCGTCCGCCAGGCTGAAGTACTGCACCGCCAGCCCCCGCTGGGCCCGCAGCACCTTCAGGCCCGCCGCCTCGATGCGGGCGCCGCTGCGCTCGCCGCGGGCCGCCGCGGCCTGCGCCGCCCGCAGGGCCCGGTTCAGCGCGGCGGCCTTGGCGCGGTCCAAGGGCGACAGGTAGCGGTTGCGCGAGCTCAGCGCCAGCCCGTCGGCCTCGCGCACCGTGGGGCAGCCGGCCAGCTTCAGGCCCAGGCCCAGGTCCGCGCTCATGCGCCGGATGACCTGGAACTGCTGGTAATCCTTCAGGCCGAAGTAGGCCTGGTCGGGCTTCACCAGCTGGAACAGCCGCGCCACCACGGTGGCCACGCCGGTGAAATGCCCCGGCCGCAGGGCCGCTTCCAGCAGGCTGCCCAGGCTGCCGCCCACGCTGACCGCGCTGGCGAAGCCGGCCGGATAGACATCCTCCACCGCCGGGGCATAGACCGCCACCGGCCCCTCGGCCTTCAGCAACGCCAGGTCGGCCGCCAGCGTGCGGGGGTAGCGGCTGAAGTCCTCACCGGGCCCGAACTGGGTGGGGTTGACGAAGATGCTCACCACCACCCGGGCGTGCTCGCGGCGGGCGCGGCGCACCAGCGACAGGTGGCCGGCGTGCAGGGCTCCCATGGTCGGCACGAAGCCGACCGAGCCTCGCCCCCGGCTCAGCGCCTGGCGCAAGGCCGCCGCGCGATGGAACAGGCGGGGCGCGGCGCTCATGCCGGGGTCTCGGCGGGGCCGGGGAAACGGCGGCCGCGCACCTGGCCGGCGTAGGCCTGCAGGGCCATGACCTGGGCCTGGAACTGGCCGCTGAAGGCCCGGGCGTGCTTGGGGCCGCGGCCGGGCATGGCGCCGTGCAGGTCGTGCCAGACCTGGACCTGGCCGTCGCAAGCGGGGCCGGCACCGATGCCGATGGTGGGGATGGCCAAGGCCTGGCTCACCTTCTTGGCCAGGGCCTGGGGGATGCCCTCCAGCACGACGGCGAAGGCGCCGGCCGCCTGCAGGGCCCGGGCGTCCTTCAAGAGCTTGGCCGCCTCGGCCTTGCCGCGCGCCTGGATCCTGTAGCCGCCCATGGCATGCACGCTTTGCGGCGTCAGCCCCAGGTGCCCCATCACCGCCACGCCGGCTTGGCGCAGCAGCGCCACCGTGGGGGCCATCTCGGCGCCGCCCTCCAGCTTCACCGCCTCGGCCCCGGCCTCCTTCATCAGCCGCCCGGCGTTCTCCAGGGCCTGCAAGGGGCCCAACTGATAGCTGAGGAAGGGCAGGTCCACGACCATCAGGGCGCGCTTGAGGCCGCGCTTCACCGCCTTGGCGTGGTGGGCCATCTCATCCATGGTCACCGGCACCGTGCTGTCATAGCCCAGCACCACCTGGCCCAGGCTGTCACCCACCAGGCAGACGTCCACGCCTGCAGCCTCCACGGCCAGCGCCGACGGGTAGTCGTAGGCGGTGACGCAGGTGATGGGCTGGCCCGCGCGCTTCAGGGCCAGCAGGGTGCCGCTGCGGACTTTGGCCGAGGGCGATGGGGCGGGGGGCTTGGGGCTGGGCATGGTCGTGGGGGCGTTCTCGAGTCGGGGGAGGCTATTTCTTGGGCGTGTAGTACTGGGTGCCGCCATGGGTGCTGAGGATGCGTCCCAGCAGGTCGCCCAGGTCCTGGCCTTCCTGCCGCAGGTCCAGGTCGTTGGTGTTGACGACCAGCAGCGGCGTGGCGCTGTAATGGAAGAAGTAGTGGTTGTAGGCCTCGCCCAGGGCCAGCTGGGCCTCGGCGGTCAGCCCGGGGCCGGCGCCCTCGCGGGCGCGGCGGCGCTTGAGCACCTCGCCGCTGGCTTGCAGGTAGACCACCAGGTCCGGCTTGGCCAGGGGCTCGCGCGCCAGGGCCTTGAGCAGCTGCTCGTAAAGGGCCACCTCGGCCTCGCCCAGGATCAGGTGGGCGAAGATGCGGTCGCGCTCGAACAGGTAGTCGGCCACGGTGCCGGCGCCGAACAGGTCGCCCTGGGCCAGTTCCTGCTGCTGGCGGAAGCGGGCCAGCAGGCTGAAGACCTGCAGGCCGAACGCGTTGCCCCGGGGGTCCTTTTGATAGGCGTCGTAGAAGGGGTTCTGGCGGGCGGGGTCCTCGACCAGGCGCCCCGGCAGGGCGGACGCAAGGGCGCGGGCCAGGGCCGTCTTCCCCGCCCCCGGCAGGCCTTCCACCACGATGTAGCGCTGCGCCGTGCTCAAGCCTTCACGCCTCCAGGGGTCCCAGGTCATCGGCGGCCGGGCCGTCCGGCGGCAGCGCGGCCAGCAGTTCGGCCACCGTGCGGCCGCTGACCGGATGGCGCCACAGCGGCGCGACCTCCGCCAGGGGCTTCAGCACGAACGCGCGGTCCTGCATGCGCCCGTGGGGCAGGGTCAGCTCGGGGCTCTCGATGGCGGCCCCGTCGTAGAGCAGCAGGTCCAGGTCCAGCGTCCGCGGCCCGCGGCGGATGACGATGGCCTTGCCGGCTTCGGCCTCGATGGCCTGCAGCGCGTGCAGGGTGCCCAGCGGGCCCAGGCCGGTCTCGACCAGCGCCGCCATGTTCAGGAAGCGCGGCTGGTCCAGCACATCCACCGGCTCGCTCTCGTAGAGGTGGGACACCGCCAGCAGCTTGAAGGGCTCCTGCCCCAGGCGCTTCAGCGCCAAGGCCAGGTGCCCGCGGCGGGGCTCCAGGTTGCTGCCCAGGCTCAGCGCCGCCGTGGCCATGGGGCCGCTCAGCCCCGCAACGCGGCCAGGCGCTTCACGGCCAGCCTCAAGCGGGCCTCGGGCGCGGTCAGCGTCAGGCGGAAGTAGCCCTCGCCGGCGGCGCCGAAGCCGTTGCCAGGCGTGGCCACGATGCCGGCCTTGTCCAGAAGCAGGCTGCAGAAGCTCGCCGACGTGCGGCCCCGGGGGACCTTGACCCACACGTAGAAGGCGGCTTGGCTGGGGAAGACGCTGAAACCGGCCTTCTTGAGGCCGCCCACCAGGATGGCACGCCGGGCCTTGTAGACGCTGCGCACCGACTTGGCCAGGCTGTCCGGGGCCTTCAAGGCGGCGGTGCCCATGGCCTGGATGGCCGAGACCACGCCGCTGTCCAGGTTGCCCTTGGCCGAGGCCAGGCCGGCGACCAATTGCGGGTGGCCCACGGCGAAGCCCACGCGCCAGCCCGTCATGTTGAAGGTCTTCGACAGGCTGTGGAACTCGATGGCCACGTCCTTGGCGCCCGGCACCTGCAGGACGCTGGGCGGCTTCTGCCCGGCCTCGTAGACCTCGCTGTAGGCCATGTCATGGGCCAGGATGATCTTGTGCTTCTTGCAGAAGTCGACGGCGCGCTTGAAGAACGCCAGGTCACAGGTGGCGGCGGTGGGGTTGTTGGGGTAGTTCAGCCACATCACCTTGGCCTTCTTCAGCACCGAAGCCGGGATGGCCTTGAAGTCGGGCAGGAACCGGTTCTTCTCCAGCAGCGGCATGAAATAGGGGATGCCGCCCACGAAGCGGGCGCCGGCGGCGTAGACCGGATAGCCCGGGTCCGGGCACAGCACCACGTCGCCCGGGTCCACGAAGGCGATGGGGAAATGGCCGATGGCCTCCTTGCTGCCGATGGTGGCCACCACCTCGGTGGCCGCGTCCAGCCTCACGCCGAAGCGCTTCTTGAACCAGTCCGCCACGGCCTGGCGATAGCTGGCCATGCCCGAGCCGAAGGGGTACTGGTGATAGGCCGGGTTCTCGCTGGCCTTTTGCAGGGCCTTGATCAGGCTCTTGGGGGTCGGCTTGTCGGGGTCGCCCACGCCCAGGTCCACCAGGTCGACCCCGGCCGCCAAGGCAGCCTTCTTCTTCTTGTCGATCTCGATGAACAGGTAGGGGGGCAGGGCCTGCAGGGCTTTGGACCGCGTGAATTCCAAGACGTTCTCCTTAGCGTTCGATGACAAGGTTGCCGAGGGCCCCCACGCCCTCGATGCGGACTTCCACTTCGTCCCCGGCGCGCAGGGGGCCGATGCCGCCGGGCGTGCCGGTCAGGATCACGTCGCCGGGCAGCAGGGTCATGATGTCGGCCACGAAATTCAGGATCTGCTGCGGCACGAAGATCAGCTGGCTGGTGCGCGACTCCTGCACGGCCACGCCGTTGACCAGGCATTGGATGCGGGCGTCCGCCACGTCCACGCCCCGCACCAGGCTGGGGCCCAGGGGGCAGAAGGTGTCGAAGCCCTTGGCCCGGCTCCACTGGCCATCCTTCTTCTGCAGGTCGCGGGCGGTGACGTCGTTGGCGCAGGTGAACCCGAACAGGGCGTCCTCGTCGTCCATGCCCGGCCCGACCTTCTTGCCCACCACCATGGCCAGCTCGGCCTCATAATCCACGCGGTTGGAGTTGCGCGGCAGCTTGATGCTCTTGCCCGGGTCCAGCAGGGCCGTGGCCGGCTTCAGGAACAGCACCGGCTCCTCGGGGATGGCATGGCCCATCTCGGCGGCATGGTCGCGGTAGTTCAGCCCCACGCACACGATCTTGGTGGGCTCGGCGGGGGCCAACCATTCCACCGAGCTGTCGCCGACGGCCTCGCCCGTCAGCTTCGGGTCGCTCCATGGGGCCGCGCTCAACAGCAGCAGGCGCCCCTCCTCACGGCGGCCCCAGGCCGGCTTGCCGTGATGGACGAACCGGACGAATTCTTCGCGCAACCTGCCCCCCTCGCGTGGCCTACTTCTGGAAGCCCAGGACCTGGGCCATGCTGTACAGCCCGGGCTTGCGGCCGCCGGTCACCCACAGGCCCGCGCGCAGCGAGCCCCGCGCAAAATTCTCGCGGCTGTGGGCCTGATGCTTCAGCTCCAGGCGCTCGCCCGGGCCGGCGAACAGCACCGTGTGGTCGCCCACGATGTCGCCGCCGCGCACGGTGTGCAGGCCGATCTCCCGCTTGTCGCGCGGGCCGATGTTGCCCTGGGGGCGCCCGTAACGGGCCCATTTTGCCAGGTCGCGGCCCAGGGCCTTGGCCAGCACCTCGGCGGTGGTCATGGCGGTCCCCGACGGCGAATCCTTCTTGAAATGGTGGTGGGCCTCGATGACCTCCACGTCGTAATCCTCGCCGGTGACCGCGGCCACCATGCTCAGCGCCTGCCACAGCAGGTTCATGCCCACGCTGTAGTTGCTGCTGAGGACGATCCGCAGGCGCTTGGAGGCCGCCTTGACCTTGGCCATCTGGGCCGGCTCGAAGCCGGTCCCGCCGATCACCAGGGCCGGGGGCTGCTTCAGCTTCAGGGCGGCCGTGACCAGGCCCAGGGTGGCGGCGGGGCTGGTGAAATCGATCACCACGTCCACGCCCGCCAGCTGGGGGACGCCCGCCAGCGGCACGCCCAGGGCCTGCACGCCCGCAGCGACGCCCAAGTCCTGGCCTTGCAGGGCGTGCCCGGGGCGCTCCCAGCCGGCCACGATGGCCACGCGCGGGTCCTGCGCCGCCACGGCCAGGATGGCCCGGCCCATGCGGCCCATGGCGCCCGCCACCGCGATACGGATCCGTTCCTTAGCCACGCTTCATCTCCAACAGTGGATGACACGGACGCCTAAGCGGCCGCCTTTTGCCCCAGCCCCAGCGCCCGCATGGCCGCCTCCAGCTTGACCAGGTTGGCCGGCTCCATGGGGGTCATGGGCAGGCGGATCTCCGGGCTCATCAGCCCCAGGGCGGCCATGCCGGCCTTCACGCCGATGGGGTTGGTCTCCAGGAACAGCGCCTTGAACAGCGGCAGCAATTGGTAGTGCAGCTGGCGCGCCCGGGTGAAATCGCCCGCCAAGCCCGCCTCGCACAGGTCGCTCATGCGGCGCGGGACCAGGTTGGACGCCACGCTGACGATGCCCTGGCCGCCGATGGCCAGCAGGGCCAGGGTCAGGCCGTCGTCCCCGCTGAGCACATCCAGCTTGCCCTGGGCGGCGGCGATGACATCGGCCATCTGGTTGACGCTGCCCGAAGCCTCCTTCACCGCGGCGATGCCCGGCACCTGGGCCAGCTTGGCGACGGTGTCGGGGGTGACGTTGACCACGCTGCGCCCGGGGATGGTGTAGACCATCACCGGCAGCCCGCCGCCCTCGGCCACGGCCTTGAAATGCAGGAACAGGCCCTGCTGGGTGGGCTTGTTGTAGTAGGGGCAGACCACCAGCGCCGCGTCGGCGCCGGCGCGCTTGGCCCACTGGGTGCGCTCAACGCTGGCGCGGGTGTCATAGCTGCCCGTGCCGGCGATGACCTTCACCTTGCCCCGGGCCTCCTCCACGGCG
>Ga0302320_10004640_pt1 | contig 31145 bp, 29 predicted proteins | sample Bog_T0_3_FD_202130 | JGI IMG/M metagenome (GOLD analysis project Ga0302320, IMG submission 202130) | Peat permafrost microbial communities from Stordalen Mire near Abisko, Sweden - Bog_T0_3 | ecosystem: Environmental > Terrestrial > Soil > Wetlands > Peat | place: Sweden: Abisko, Stordalen Mire... | reverse complement strand
TGACGACCACTGAGCAGTACCTGACGGAGTACCTACAGTGGTTGACGATTGAAAAAGGTCGAAGCCGCGCGACGATCGAGGCCTATCGTCGAGACCTGAGCAAGTTGCTCGAGTGGATGGAGAACGCCGCCATCGACCTCGACGATCTGCGCGAGCGCGACCTCGAGCGCTACTGCAATCAGTTGCGACGCCAGAAGCGCGCCGAGACCTCGATCGCGCGCGGCGTCGCTTCCATACGGGGTTGGTTCGCCTTCCTCGTGGTCGAGGGCTACCTGGCGAGTGATCCGAGCGTGCGACTGAAGGGAGGTCGGCGCGGCCGTTCACTGCCCAAGCCGTTGGCCGAGGACGAGGTCACGGCACTGCTCGATTCGATTCCTGACACGACACCGAGTGACCTACGTGATCGAGCCCTGCTCGAACTCCTCTACGGCACCGGGGCTCGCGTCTCCGAGGTCGTTGGCATCGATCTCGGTGACCTCGATTTTGACGAGCAACTGATCCTCGTGACGGGGAAGGGATCCAAGCAACGCCTGGTGCCCATGGGGACCGCACTGACCAGCGCACTTCGTGCGTACCTCGAACCGCGCGGTCGAGGATCATTCCCCGGCGCACGCAAGGACTCACGACTGTTCCTGAACGCCCGCGGGGGAGCATTGAGCCGACAGGGCGTGGATCTCATCATCGACAAGCGTGCCCTGCCCGTGGGCATCGAGCGCTCGCGGATCAGCGCGCACGTCTTTCGCCACAGTTGCGCCACCCACATGTTGGCTCACGGCGCCGATATTCGCGTCGTCCAAGAGCTGCTCGGTCACGTTTCAATCTCCACGACCCAGATCTATACCGCGGTAGCGGTAACGTCACTGAAACGCGAATACCACAACGCGCACCCTCGGGCGCACGACTAAATCGAAAGCCGCAATGTTCCATCAGTACTACTTCTACATAGCGCTTCTGCCATCGATCATTCTCCACGAAGTCAGCCATGGATGGGTTGCGAACTTCTTTGGCGACCCGACGGCGAAGAACGCCAAGCGTCTGTCACTCAATCCCGCGCGACACGTCGATCCCTTCGGCACGATTCTTCTGCCAGCTCTTTTGATCGCGCTACACTTCCCACCGTTCGGCTACGCGAAGCCGGTGCCGGTCAACACGTCACTACTTCGCAAACCTCGACAACAGTCGCTCTACGTGTCGCTGGCGGGCCCCGCCGTGAACATTGTTCTGTCCGCGGTAGGACTCCTGCTTTGTGATGAGTCAGGGGTCCACTTCATCAACGGAGTTGCCCATTACAACGATGTTCTCTTCAATGTGGGCGTTGCACTAGGGGTATCCAATCTCCTGCTCGCGGCATTCAACTTGCTTCCAATTCCACCGCTCGACGGATCGGCGATCATCGAGCGATTCGTACCGAACCGTCATCTTGGCGCTTACTACCACTGGCGTGCTCGGGCACTTCCGCTGGTATTGGCATTCGTGATCCTAAGTGAGTACGTGTTTCATTTCGGTTCCAACGCGCTCAGCGGCTTGGAAAATTGGTGGTTCAGTCTTATCAGCGTTAGATAAGACCGATGGCGTCCGCGGCGCGACGGTAGACCTCGCCGGCCACTTCACTGGCGCGTACGGCGCCACGCATCGCCACAGCGCGAAGCGCCGCCGGATCGGCCATGAACTCGTCGTAGCGCTGATGTATTGGCGCCAGTGATTCGATCACGAGCGCTGAGAGATCATTCTTCAGGTCGCCGTAGCGGGTGTAACGCTCGGCGACGGCCTGTGGTGTTTCGCCAGTGAAGCTCGAATAGATCTCCAAGAGGTTCGAGATGCCGGGCTTCTTCTCCGGGTCGTAGCGGACGTCGTTGTCGGTGTCGGTGACCGCCTTCTTGATCTTCTTGTCGATCTCGTCGGACGAATCGGTCACGAAGATCGAACCCATGGGGCTCGAGATCGACTTGGACATCTTCCTCGTGGGTTCTTGCAGGTCCATGACCCGGGCCGCGACCTTGGGCTGCACACCAACCGGTACCACGAAGGTGGGGCCGTATCGATTGTTGAATCGCTCGGCGATCACCCGCGTCAGCTCGAGGTGCTGGCGCTGATCATCGCCGACGGGCACTTCAGCCGTCTCGTACAGCAAAATGTCGCCGGCCATCAGGACCGGATAGGTGAGCAGTCCCACGCGGTAGCCGGTCTTGCGTGAGGACTTCTCCTTGAACTGCGTCATGCGACTTAGTTCGCCGTAAGTCGCGACACACTCCAGGAGCCAGTTGATCTGGGCGTGGTACGGCACTTCGCTCTGCAGGAAGATCGAGCAGACGTCGGGGTCGAGACCGGCGGCCAGATACGTCGCGATGAGTTCGTAGGACTGCGCGCGCAACGTCGCCGGTTCGATCTCGAGGGTCAGCGCGTGCAGATCGACGACGCAGTAGAAGGAGTCCGAACTCTGTGCCTCGACCCACTGCTTGAGTGCACCCAAGTAGTTGCCGATGTGCAACGTGCCCGACGGCTGCATGCCCGAGAGAATTCTCATCGCGCAATTCTACGTGAAGTGTCTTCGCACCTACGAAGTAGCATTGGTCGGTGACCTTCGTCGTGACGACGCCGTCTTTCAGCGGCCCCGTGGAGCTGCTCCTCCAACTGATCTCCAGTCACGACGTCGACGTCCTCAACGTTCCCCTCGGTCCCATCGTCGACGCCTTCGTCGCCGTCTTACGCGACGAAGCGGTCACCGTCGACGTCGAGGACCTTTCGGAGTTCCTCCTCATCGCCTCGATACTGCTGGAGATGAAGAGCCGGAGCCTCTTGCCCGGCCGCGACGACACCGAGCCGGACGAGGAGTTCGTCGGCTGGGAGGAGCGCGACGTCCTCTTGGCTCGGCTCTTGGAGCTCCGCACGTATGCGGCGCTGTCCGACGCCTTCGTCTCGCTTCTCGAACGTGCCACGCGGGCCTACCCGAGACTGCGCGGCGTGGACGACGGATTCGTCGTCGTGCCGCCGGACCTGCTGGCCGGAGTGACGACCGCGATTCTCGCCGGCGCCTACCTACGCGGTATCGAGGAGAAGCCGGTCCCCGTGCTGCGCCTCAACCACGTCACGGTCGACGCGGTATCGGTCGCCGAAACGGTGGTGTCGCTCTCGCAGCGCCTGCCCTCGATGGGGACCCTGTCGTTCCGCGCGCTCACCGAGTCCCTCGGCAGCCGCATCGAGATCATCGTCCACTTCTTGGCGCTCCTCGAACTCTGCAAACTCGGACTGGTCGAACTCGGACAGGGTTCGACCTTCGGCGACGTTCGGATCGCCTGGATCGACGAGGGATCCGAAGTCGACATCGGGAAGGTTGACGTCTATGAGGGATGAGCTCTCGCTCGAGCAGATTCTCGAAGCCATGCTGACCGTCGCCCTCGAGCCGATATCGGCCGAGGAGCTCGCTGACGTCGTCGAGACCGACGCTGCGGAGGTGACCACGACACTGCGACGGCTGCGCGCTGAGTTCCTCGAAGAACGACGGGGCTTCCAACTCTCGGAGCTGGCGAGCGGCTGGGTGATGCAGTCATCGCCCGAGGTGGCGTCGTGGGTCGCCAAGTTCGCCAGCCGCGACGTCTCACACCGACTCAGTTCGGCCGCGCTCGAGACACTCGCCATCATCGCCTACCGACAGCCGATCTCGCGCGCGCAGATCACGGCGCTACGCGGAGTCAACGTCGACGGCGTGTGTCGACTCCTCGAGCAACGCCAGTACATCGAAGAGACGGGTCGCGCCGGGGGACCGGGCCAGCCGATCCTCTACGGGACGACCGAACTTTTCCTCGATCGAATGGGACTCGCCTCGATAAAGGACCTCCCGCCGATCGAGGAGTTCATGCCTCCGATCGAGACGGCGAATCGACTGGTCGAGGAGATGGGCTTCGATATCGACGAAAGTACCGAGGTCTCGTAGTTGGACGACGGCGAGCGGCTGCAAAAGACACTCGCGCGCGCGGGCTTTGGATCTCGACGGGCCTGTGAGATCCTCATCAGCGAGGGCCGGGTCACGATCGACGGCCGCGTCGCGGAACTGGGGAATCGGGTCGATCCCGACAGCCAGGTGATCTGTGTCGACGGATCGCTGGCGCCGACCGCTCAGAACACCGTCTACTTCCTGCTCAACAAACCCGACGGCGTCGTCACGACGGCCTCGGATCCGCACGGTCGTGCGACGGTGTTGGAGCTCGTCGAGAGTCCGGTACGGATCTTTCCGGTCGGTCGTCTCGACATGAACACCGAAGGACTCTTGATCCTCACCAATGACGGACGACTGGCACACTTGCTCACGCACCCGAGTTCGGGCATCCCCAAGGAGTACCTCGCGCGCGTCGAAGGCGATCCGTCGCCCGCCGCTATCCGGCGCTTGCGCGATGGCGTCGAATTGGACGACGGGATGACCAGTCCGGCCCAGGTCAGTCGGGTCAGCGAGGGGCTGTTGCGCATCGTGATCCACGAAGGGCGCAACCGTCAGGTCCGCCGGATGTGCGCCGCGGTCGGTCACGACGTCACGCGCCTCGTGCGCACGCGCATCGGCCCGATCCAAGACGCCACGCTCTCACCCGGCTCTTCGCGGCAACTCTCGCTGGCCGAAGTGCGCCGACTCATGGAGGCCGTTGGGATGAGTGACGCGATCGCCTCTACGATGCCTACATGAGATCGGCGCAATTACGGGGCCTGCGCGGCGCGACGACCTGCGACGAGGACACGCCGGGCGCGATCGAGGGCGCCACCCAGGAACTGCTGCGAGCGATGATGGACCTCAACGAGTTGGCCCACGACGACGTCGTCAGCGTGATCTTCACGACCACGCGCGACCTCACGTCGACCTTTCCGGCGACCGTGGCGCGCGGCATCGGATTCGGCGACGTCCCGCTGCTCTGCGCCAGTGAGATTGACGTACCGGGATCGATGCCGAGGTGCATACGGATCTTGATGCACATCTATACGACCAGGTCCCGAAGCGATCTTCGACACGTCTACCTTCGAGACGCTCAGGGCCTGCGTGATGACCTCCCCGCATAGTCGCCAGGCCCACGTCGTCGGTCTGGGCTTGATCGGCGCGTCGGTGGCCCTCGCGCTCAACGAGACCGGCTGGACCGTGACGGGCGTCGACAGCAACGACGCCACGACGGCCGCCGCGATCGAGAGCGGCGTCGTGACCGGTGCCGAACTTCGACCTGACGTCGACCTGGTCGTCATCGCCACGCCCGCGGGGAGCGTGGCGCGACTCGCCAACGACGTCCTGGCACAGCTCTCGGACCCCGACGTCGTCGTTACCGACGTGGCCGGCGTGAAGGGATCCATCGTGGCCCAGGTCACCGATGAACGATTCCTCGGGGGACACCCGATGGCCGGCTCGGAGTTGCGTGGTCTCTCGGGCGCGCGCGCCGACCTCTTTCGCGGGTCGACGTGGGTGCTCACACCGACCGATCGAACATCGCCCACGACCTACAGCACGTTGCACGGCATCTTGCGTGAGATCGGCGCGAACGTCGTCGCGGTGGGCGCCGACGACCACGATCGCCTGGTCGCCATCGCATCGCACGTGCCGCACCTCTTGGCCGGATCGCTGATGAACGAGGCCAGCCAGGTCGCCGAACAAGACGCCGTCCTCTTGCAGTTGGCGGCGGGAGGTTTCCGTGACATGACGAGGATCGCCGCCGGCGATCCGGGGATCTGGCCGGACATCCTCTTCGAGAACCGTGACGCCGTCGTACAGAGCCTCCACGCGCTCGAGATCCGACTCCAGGGCCTGCGTGCGGCGTTGCTCGACGATGGTCGTGACGTCATCCTCGACAGTCTGTTGAGCGCCGCGAGTGCCCGACGCCAGCTCCCGGGTCGTGCCTTGAGTACCGACGACCTCGCCTACCTGCGCGTAAAGGTGAGTGACGAACCTGGCGTTCTAGCGCGGGTGACGAGGTCGGCGTCGGATCTGTCGGTCAATATCTACGACATCGAGATCGCCCACGGCATCGAGGGGACGGGCGGCACGTTGTTGCTCGCCGTTGACGCCCAACAGTCCATGATGTTCGGCGAAGCCCTGACGGCGCTCGGCTTTCAGGTGGCGCACGAACAGTGAGCACCGCCAAGGTCGAGCACTTCGAACACCTGCGCGGCTCCGTGCGCGTGCCGGGCGACAAGAGCACGTCGCATCGTGCGCTCATGGTGAGTGCCTTGGCGAGCGGCGAGAGCACGATTCAAGGTCTGTCACCGGGAATGGACGTGCGCTCGACCGCGCGGATCATGGAGCAACTCGGAGCGACCATCAACATCCGCGACGAGGTCGTCACCGTTGTCGGGCCCTCGAACGGACTGCACGTCAGCGCCGAGGCGTTCGACTGCGGTAACTCCGGCACCACGATGCGTCTGTTGTCGGGAATCGTCAGCGCGATCCCCGGCGAACACCGACTGGTCGGTGACGCGTCGCTGTCACAGCGCCCGATGGACCGGGTCGCCGAGCCGCTGACATTGATGGGCGCTCGGGTCACCGGCCAGGGCCCGCGACTCAGCGCTCCGCTCGAGATCGTCGGCACGGCCACGTTGCTCGGCATCGCCTATGACGTGCCGATGGCGAGCGCGCAGGTGAAATCGGCGATCCTCTTCGCGGCCCTGAGTGCCAGTACTGCGACGACCGTTGTGGAACACGTGCGCACCCGTCCAACGACCGAAGAGATGTTCTCACGAGCCGGTGTGTCCGTCGTGAGCGTCGACAGTGGCGACGGTCGCAGCGTCACCATTCATCCCGGTCGACCGCTGGCCCGCAACTGGCTGGTGCCGGGCGATCCGTCGCAGGCCGCGTTCTTCGCCGTCCTGGGATGCATCCATCCCGACGCGGACATCCAGGTGCTGGACATCGACAGCGCCCGAGAGCGCGTCGGATTCCTCTCGGTGCTCCGGCGCATGGGCGCGACGATGACGTTGCGCGAGCGCGACGCGACGACCTCGCTCGCGGTACAGAGTTCGCAGTTGGCGGCGACCGAGGTCCACGCGAGTGAGATCCCGTCGGTCGACGAGGTACCGGTGCTGGTCGTCGCGGCGGCGGCGGCCGACGGAGTGAGTCGTTTCCGTGACGTCGGCGAACTGCGCGTCAAGGAGTCCGATCGTTTTGAAGGGTCACTGTCGCTGGCGACGAAGCTGGGATGTCGCGCGTGGTCCGAGGGGGACGACCTGTTCGTCGAAGGTCTCGGCAGCGCCGAGCGTTTCTCCAACTTCGACGTCGACGCGGCCCTCGACCACCGCATAGTGATGGCGAGTGCCGTCGCCGGCTGTGCCGGCACAGGATGTTCGATCGCCGCGGCACAGACCGTCGAGTCCAGCTATCCGAACTTCTTCGAGGACCTGGAACGACTCGCGTGAGCGATCTGGTCATCGCCATTGACGGACCGGCCGGCTCGGGCAAGTCCACGGTCGCCCGCGCCGTCGCGGCCTTGCTCGATTGGTCGTTTCTCGATACCGGCGCGATGTACCGAGCGGTCACGTGGGAAGCCCTGCGTCGTGGCTTCGACGTCCACGACGAGGCGGCCGTCGCGGCCGTCGCCGACGACGTCACGCTGACGGCGTTGCCGCGAGTGACGGTGAATGGTCGCGACGTCGAGGACGAGATTCGTAGCGACGAGATCAACGTGGGGGTCTCGGTCGTCGCGGCCAACCCGGAGGTGCGCGCTTCGATGGTGACACGACAACGCGAGTTCGCGGCGGCCCAGCCGCTCGGCACCGTCGTCGAAGGGCGCGACATCACCACGGTGGTCTTCCCGAACGCCTCGGTCAAGATCTTTCTGACGGCGTCACTGGAAGAGCGAGCGCGACGCCGCGGCGACGAGAGCGAGCACTCCGTCGCGCGCCGTGACGAAGCAGACTCCTCGCGCGTCGCTTCGCCGCTACGTCAGGCCGATGACGCCCTCGTGCTAGACACGACAGGTCGAGACGTCGAGGACGTCGCCCAGGAGATAGTTCAATGGCTGAAGCACAACCTCTCCAGCTGAGCGAACGACGCACGTTCACGTACCGGCTCTGCGCGGGAATCGTGTCGGGTCTCTCCAAGTTGCTCTTTCGACCGACCGTCACCGGCACCGAGAACATTCCCCTCGAGGGGCCAGTGATTATCGCGCCGATCCATCGCTCGAACGTAGACTTCGCGCTGACGCTCTTCATCTCAAAACGCAAGGTCTTTTTCATGGCCAAGGACTCGCTCTTTCGCGTTCCGCTCCTCGGGCCGCTCATCACACATCTCGGCGCGTTCCCGATCCATCGCGGCTCGGCCGACCGTGAATCCATGGCCCATTCGGAGGCCGTACTTCGCCAGGGTCACGCCCTGGTGCTCTTCCCCGAAGGAACCCGCAAGGAAGGGCTCAGCGTCGCGCCGCTGCACGACGGGGCGATGTTCGTGGCCGCGCGCACGGGCGCCACGATCGTGCCCGTCGGGATCGGCGGCAGCGACCGAGCCATGCCCAAAGGCGCCAAACTCCCACGGCCGTCCAAGATCAGAATCGTCGTGGGACGCGCGATCGATCCACCGTCGTCCGAGGGACGCGTCTCGCGTTCGGCGCTGACGGCCAAGAGCGAGGAACTGCGCGAGGCCCTCGAGAAGGTGTACCTCGAGAGTCTGTCCGGTTGATTCGTACCGACGACTCACACGGCCGCGCGTGCGTTTGACTCCTCTCCACCATCGCCGCGAGTACGTCGAGTCAATCGTCAGTTGATGTCGAACTCGTTCCCCTCAGGGTCCTTCAGCGCGACCGCGTAGTGGTCGGCGCCGTCACCGAGTTCCTCGTTCAGGTCACTGAGGAGCGTCGCACCGAGTTCGCACAGTCGCAAGGCTTCGGCGTCCACGCGAACCTTGCGATCCTGAATCGGCAACTCCCGTTCACCGCTGGCGTGAATGTCGATGTGAAGCCGATTACTCGTGGTCTTGCGATCGGGCACGACCTGGATCCAGATGCGAGGACCGGCGCCGGCGGGGTCGATGATGCAGTCCGTCCCCCTGCCGAGCCAGGACTCGGGCAGTCCCACGTCGCGACGCCAGTCGTCCCACGTGGCGAAGTCGTCCGGTGGCGGCTCAAGAACGTACCCGAGGGCTTCGGCCCAGAAACGAGCCAGCGACTCCGGGTGGCCGACGCAGTTGATGACGAGTTGGTATCGAACGGCCATGGGTCTCCTCAGGCCGAGCGACGGCGCTGGGCCATGACCAGTATGTCGAGAGAGTGCGACATCCGGCACGTCCCGAGCGCGCCGACACCTGGTCCGCCATGTGCCTCATCTTCGGATTCGGCAAGTTGCGAAAGTAGTTCACCACAGCACTGGTCTTGTTCGTGGCGAGAAGGTTGAACTCTTTGCTCACACAGATCTTGGTGAGCGTCCCTAGCACGTAGACGAGCGACATTTCGCGTCCCGGCGATCCAATGAGATCAGGCGGTACTGCCGTCATGCGTTGGTCGGAAATCTTGCGACCAAAAGCGGCAACCAGAGCTGTAACTCCTGGCATCTCATGGATCACGATGACGGCCGGCCCCGATCCGATGCGATAAACGTCGTGAGTCACATTCGTCGTTGAGCGAAACTCAGTTTTCCGGAAGCCCTCTAACGCATTGCCATCTGTGCTGGTATTTACTATCCCGCCTTTCGACTCGGAAGGACACAGCTATCGCACCGCAAGATCGAATTCCGATCCCGATGGAATTTCCGATACGCGCAGCGCTTGATTTGGGTTTCATTAACTTACGACGGTTCAAATCAATTTGTAACTTGGCACACCGAACCTCTTCTTAGAACTTTGCTCTCACAAATCCTAGATAGGGGCCCTATCTGAATGGGCTCTGCCCGACGGCACTAATTCGTCACGTGTACGGACGCCGTGCCCGAATCTATGCCCCATTGGTCAGAGTCGTAACTGACGCCCATGCCAAAATAGAAATTTCCCGCTGGGGTGTTCGAAGGAACCTGGACCGTGGCGTCCACGTGACCACCAGCCGAGAGAGGAACCTGGGATCCATTGGCCGGAGTCGAAATGCCAGCCTGACCAAGGAGGCTCGCAGTTGCGACTCCCGATCCGTCCCCCACAGGAAAAGTCCCGGTCAGGGATACCGTTTGTCCCGCGTTGACGGTGGTCGGAGAGGCCGCAACGGCAACAAACCCGCTTGTTACGGTGATAGTCAGTGGCGGGTAGGTCGCCACGATGTCAGGAATTGCCGACGGGTCATTTGCTCCTGCCGGCCCATTACGGCACGTGATACTGAAACTGTAGGTTCCTGGTCCAATGAGGTCGGTAAGGATCTCGATGGTGTTACTCCCACTCGTGGCCGCCGGCTCTTGTAGGGACCATTCGTTATCTATGGTCGAAGCGAGGACGTACATAGTGTCGCCAGAGGAAGGTCTTGGGCAAGGCGACGGGCTCGTCGCATTGGTGTAGAAGCCTTGTGGTCCCGATGACACATATGCGGTGAACGGCTGCAACGAACCTGCCTCGGCTCCCGATGCCTCGGCCAAAATTCTGCACCAACTCAGAGCATTGGATTCGTCGATCAGCGTCGCTTCAAGAAAAGTTGCGCTGAAACCTCCCGTGATGCAACCCTGCAATTTCCACCAGGGCGTTGCACTCGGATCGATACTGAATTTCAGGTCCGGTCCCGCATCTATTTCAACGCCCGCAGTTCCGTAGATCTTGATTCCGACACTGGCGGTAACCGAAAGATCCATGCTCGCGCTGACATCACTCTGCACTGTCATTCCCGAGCTCTTAGGGGTGACGCTGGCCGAGAAGTCCGGCGGATAGTCAGCGGTCATGCTGACCCCAAGATTCTCGCTAAGTGTTTGGCTGAGAGACCCACTAGCCGAGGCTGTTCCTGTGAGAGTTGATGAGTACGTCGCATCGAGGACGACGGGTATGCCAGCATCGATCACGATTGGCGGTCCATCCACCTGAACAAGAGGGAGGTTGGCAGTGCAGTCAGCTGCCCCAGTTGCCGAAACGCTCAGCGAGGTTGAAACCCCATAATCGAGAGAGACGCTGGCCTTCGTATGAAAGAGCGACCAATCTATGTTCGCACTGGCGCCTTGGAAAGTGAAACCTATCGAAGGTGAAACGTTGATGGTCCCGCCGGTGCCGCAGGAGAGTCCTAACGGCCCAGCGGCGTGCGGCGAGATGGAATGTGCTGCTCTTGTATTCGAAGTCACGCCCGCTGAGTTAACCGCGGCATCGAGTGAGGAAAAGAGCCGCTCAAGATTAAGTGAACCCTCGGGAATGGCTTGGGCAAGTGTCGCGGGTACAGCGGTGATTGTGCTAACGGAACCCGACGTCGATGCGGTGTCGACTTTTACCAAGTATCCATCTGGCCGATCAGTTGTCGGACCCGACGCGAGGATCTCTCCGGGCGCGAACGTCAGAGTGGAACCCGCAATTATGAGCTTCTGGGTGCCATTGCTCGCACCGGTAATTGAGTTGGTCTCGCGGGCCGGGATCGTCAATGTTGTCTTAGGAACGAAGAAGTAGTTGGCGTCGGTGACTGTGATCTTTCCCTTTACAACCTTCACCGAAGTGCGAGGAGCCGGTGACTCAACGCCGTTGGACTCATCAATCTTCTGGAGAATCAAAGAATAGGTGCCCGGCGTTAACTTTCGGAAGGTCGTCGTTCTCGCAATGACACGGCTGAAGCGTGGTCCGACGACAGTAACGTTCGCCGTAGCTCCCGCTTCGAGACCTAGGACTTTTACCTCGAGGGTACCCACATTCACTGCGCGCCTTGTTGCCGCGGCGCTACCGAGGTCGTTGAATGTAAGTCCTGATCCGGCTGTGAGGGCGGCGATGAGTGCGCAAAGAGCAACCCTTTTCATGCCTCACCTTCCCCCAACCAACTGGCACATCTCTATCACAAACCGCCTGATTGTCGCGGTAGAAAGTGTGTCCCGGAAAGACCTCCTCACCGCTGCGTCGTGTCGCCAGGACAAGGTCGGATTCGTCAGGGCGTAGAGAGGTTCCGGCAAAGTGCGTGTCAATGAAGGTAAACAACTCAAGTGCGACCGTTAATCGCATTTGGATAGTTTTGAGGATGTGTCCAATTCCAGTGTGAATGTGAGTGATCGACGATTTCATTCTCCGTCTCGATTGGGCTTTGTACTCACTCTGGTCGGTCTATTTGGAATGTGTTTGACATCAATTCCCGCGTCGGGGAGCCAACCATCGACATTCAGTGGGGATGTGCCGCGATTCGAGGCACCGCACTTGGGAATACTGCCACCCCAAAATCCAGCGTCAAACGAACCACCAAACCCCTATTACGCCAACGGATGCTCCGCTCATGTGGCCGAGGACAATTCGATCGCGTGCATTGCTGACATCCTCGCGTCGATTGACAATGCGCGCGCCCTTGAAGACGTCCCGCCATTGTCCTTTGACCTCAATAGTTTCGAAACAATGGTGCCTTCGGAACAGCTTTTTGTAATTGCCAACCTGGAGCGCATCGACAGAGGCCTTCAGCCCTTTGCGTACTTGACGACTCAACTCGATCAAGTCGCTCAAACCGGAGCCGACGACTCCACCGATCCGATCGCTCCCGGCACACTATCGGGAGGAGCAACAGTCTCCAGTTGGGGAGGCAACTGGGAAGCAGGATCCGCAAACGCTCTCGGCGCCGACGAAATGTGGATGTACGACGACGGTTTCGGATCATCGAACGAAGATTGTCCAACGGCTAGTGCACCTGGTTGCTGGGGCCACCGCGACAATATTCTCATGCCCGGCGCCAGTTCTGGCTGCTATTTGGCTATGGGTGCTGCGTCGGATGCCGTCACAGGAGGCTTTGACTACACGGAAGTGTTTGTGAATGCGTGCGGAGTACTGCCGAGTGACCCAACTATTTCTTGGGACACCGTAGAAAGTGCGTTGCAGGGTGACGGGCAGTTCCAATTGTCAACGCAAACTCTGGTAGTTCCGAGCGACTACTTTGCGAATGACTCAGATTGGCTCGAAGTAGAGAATGCCACGACACCATGTACGTGGTCGATTTCATCAGGAATGCTTCCCCCAGGCTTCACACTTTCCAGCGCAGGACAATTGACCGGACCAAATTCTGAGCCGGCTACTAGTTTCACCTTCACTGTCCTCGCAGACGAAACAGGTGCTCCCTTTCTAACAGCCTCCAAAGTGTTTTCACTGGGCGCTGGCGGTTCTTCAGGGACATCCACAACCACGACGACAATTGCGTCACCAACAACAACAACAACAACAACAAACGCGACCACCACCACAACGTTGCCTGCCGCCATCCCAAGTGCTCCTCGAATACGGGCAACTTCGCCGTCGAACGGAGACTTGTTGGTAGTGATCATTGGCTCAATCAATAGTTACGGTGATGCGATACGGCATTATCAGACTTTGATCAACGCCGGTCTTTGGCGAAACATCTCTCAGCGAGTAAACGGGACATTCCTAATTAGAAATTTGAAAAGTGGACATTTGTATTTGATAAGGCTTCGGGCCGTAAGTGAGGCCGGTACGGGGCGTGCCTCCAAGGCGGCAGTCGTCAGAATCAAATGATTGTCATTTCGACGCTGAGAATTGTGATAGGAGCTTCTAAACCGAGACCGTCACTACGATCGGCATTGGTCGCCACCTCGAACACTCACTTCGCGCCCTCTAGTCGAACGAGACGGCTTACATCCAGACGCGTAGAGGTTCTGTCCTAATCGTGGCATGGCTTTCATGACGACTCCGATCTGGACAGAGGCAAGCCTTTACTGACCGACGGCCGCCTTCGCATTAGAAAATTGTGGACTCAACGTGAGACACCCTGAAAATCCAATGCTCGGGCGAGAACTAAGTGACGCTTCGCCAGGCGTCGGTTCTCGTCCGAGGCGACGTAGGATTCAACTATGAAGAGTCCCCAAGGCCGCGAGGCCAAGAAGCCGAAGAAGGCGAAAACGAAGACGCCACCGCGCGTCTTCGACGACGCCAATCGCAAGAGTTTCACGGTTCCGAAATCGGAACCCGACGCACCTACGAACTAGCGCTCGCGCCACCAGGTGCCAAAGACCACCCGGGCGTAGCGGAACCCGTAGGTCCACGTCGCGCCCTTTTTGGTCTCGCCCGAGACCCGTGGGTACCACTCCGTGGGCACCTCAGAGACGCGCCAACCACGCTTCAGACAGGTGATCAGCAACTCCGAGGTCTGGTACTGCTGTTGGGTCAGCCGGTCGACGACGTCGGCCAGCATCGTGACGCGTAGCGCCCGGTAGCCGGTCGAGGTATCCGTGATGTGCGAGCCCGTCATGCGATTCATGATGAATGAGAAGAATCGGACGCCGAGTTTGCGAACGTTGTCGGTCGTCTTGTCGACCCCGAGTACCCGACTACCGAGGACGAAGTCGGTCGTATCGGCGAGCAGGGGAGCGAGGATCTGGGGAATCTCTGACGGGTCGTTCTGACCGTCGGCGTCGAGGGTCACCACGTACTTGACGTTGTTGTTGACGCAGTAGCGATAGGTCACCTGCAGGGCCACGCCGTGACCGAGGTTGACGGGGAACTCGATGACGACGACCCCCGGAAAGGTTCGTGCGATCTCCGCGGTCCGGTCATCGCCCCCGTCGACCACGACGAGGGTCGTGTAGGGCTCGCCATTGACCGAGACGGGCATCTTCTCCAGGACGTGGGCGATGTTGCCCTCTTCTTCGTAGGCGCAGATGGACGCCACGATGGCCTCGGGCACGAAGCCGGGTCGTTCGGTCTCGAGTCGCGCCAATGCCTGGGCGATGGCGAAGGCCCGAAGACGTGTCGAGCGACGGTGCTCTAAATCATCGTTGACCATCGTTCTCCTTCAAAGGTCCCGCGTCGGGTGCCGCGCCCACCAGATTCGCCCCGAAATGGTCGTTCAACACGATATTCACGGTGCCGCGGTGACCGCGACACGCCAGTGACGCGAGAAAAAACTCACTGGTAGATACTAATCGGGTGCTTTGAGGCTCGGGTTCTAGCGTTTCGCGGCCGACAGGACCTCGGCGGCGGTGAAGCGACGATCGGCCTCGCCGTCGAAACTCGAGGCGGCGGGGGTGTCGAGCGTGAGGTCCAACAGCGCCGAGAGTGTCTTGAGCATTTCGCGAAGTTCCGGGGGCGGCGGGAAGTATTCGTCCTCGACGGTCACCGACGTGACCGTGACGCCGTTGGTGGGATTGAGCGCTTCGAGGACTTCGTTGACGAGTGACTCGGGCGCCGAGGCACCCGCGGTGACCGCGACGGTGCCACTCAGGTCGTCGGGCAGTTCGAAGGCGCCGTTCACGCGCAGCACACGCGCGCAGCCCACCGCCTCGGCGACCTTGGTGAGGGCCACCGTGTTCGAGGAGTTCGCCGAGCCGATCACGACGACCGCGTCGGCTTCGGCGGCGATCGTGCGAAGCGCCGCCTGACGGTTCGTCGTCGCGAAACAGAGGTCGCTTCGATTGGGCATCCAGATGTCGGGGAACTTCTCCTCGGCGTATTCGCGCAGGTCCTGCCACTCGTCCAGACTCAGCGTGGTCTGACTGAGGAGCGCAAACGGCCCGGCGAGATCGCCGAGGGCGTCGATGTCCTCGGTCGACTCGATCAAGTGGACCGACTGCGGCGCCACGGCCATCGTCCCCACGGCCTCTTCGTGGCCCTGATGACCGACGTAGAGGACGGTGTAGCCCTTTCGCGCGCGGACCTTGAGTTCGTGATGGACCTTCGTGACCAGTGGGCACACGGCGTCGATCACCGTGCCACCGGACTGGCGGGCGGCCTCGATCACCTCGGGTGGTGATCCGTGGGCGCTCAACATGACCGGTGCGCCGGCGGGCACCATCGTGACGTCGTCGATGAAGATCACACCCAAGGACTTGAAGTAGTCGACGACGAACTGATTGTGGACGATCTCGTGGTAACAGAAAACGGGCGGAGCGAAGACGCGCGTCATCCAATCCAGCGCCTTGATGGCCTTCTCGACCCCCGCACAGAAACCCCGAGGTGCTGCGAGCACGACCCTGTCCACGTTCACGATTTCCAGCCTAGTTATGGCTAATTGTGATTCCTCGTAGGCTGGACGGGTGTCGGGCGCCCGAATCTCCTCAATTTCCATGGATTCACCGGCCTCGAGCGTGGATCTGGCCGTCGGTGATGAGCTCGTCAGCGTCAACGGCCGCGAGCCGAGCGACATCATCGAATACCAGCAGCTGATCGACGGCGAGAACGTCACGTTGGTGATCCGTCGCGAGGGCGAGGACCTGGCCCGCAAGGTCACGATCACGAAGGTCGAGGGCCAGCCGCTCGGTCTCAGCATCGATTCGGCGGTCTTTGACCGGATCCGCACCTGTGACAACCACTGTTCGTTCTGCTTCATCTACCAGCTGCCCAAGGGCATGCGCCGATCGCTCTACGTCAAGGACGACGACTTTCGCCTCTCCTTCCTCTACGGCAACTACACGACGCTGACGCGATTCACCGAATTCGACCTGGAGCGCGTCCTTGAGGAGGGTCTCTCACCGCTCTACGTGTCGATCCACACGACCGATCCCGAACTGCGCGCCGAGATGTTGCGCAATCCCCGAGGTGCGACCAGTCTGCGCTGGCTGAAAGAGCTCCTCCGTGAAGGCATCGAGGTGCACGCCCAGGTCGTGGTCTGTCCCGGGGTGAACGACGGCGTACACCTGGAACGCACGCTGCACGACGTCATCTCGCTCTACCCGGAGTTGGCGTCGGTCGCGTTGGTACCGGTCGGCGTGAGCGCGTTCTCCGACGAGGCCACCATGCGACCTCACACGCTCGAAGAGGCCCAAAGCGTCGTTGCCCTCGCCGAACGCTTCCAGATGCTCACCCACCAGATCCTGGGGCGCGTCAGCGTGTTCGCGAGCGACGAGTTCTACATCGTCGCGGGAGCGACGCCACCGTCGGCCACGAAGTTCGAGAGTCTGGACCAGGCCGAGAACGGGATCGGCCTGGTCGCGGCGTTCGTCCAGAGTTTCGTCGAGCAGACCCCCATGGACAAGCTCGGCACGGGCTTCTTCCAGTCGGTCGACGGCGCCCCGGCGCTCGGCTACCGCGCACCACGTGGTGGCGACGGCGACACGCTCGAGGGCGACGACGTCCTCGTGGTCACCGGTGAGTACGCCGCACCGATACTGCGCGAGATGTTCGACGACCAGGGCTTCGACGACGTAGGGATCCTCGCGGTCGAGAATCGTTTCTTCGGTGGCAACATCAAAGTCGCTGGTCTGCTCACGGGTCAAGACCTCATCGACGCCCTGGCCGACGTCGCACCCGAGACCGTCGTGCTGTTGCCCGACGTCTGTCTCTCCGAAGGGCGATTCCTCGACGGTCTCGATCTCGGTGACCTCGGTCGTTCCGTGATGATCGTGTCCACCACTGGTCAAGATCTTCGCGATGCGTTGACGACGGTGCGCTCGGGGCGGGTTCCGGCGTGAAGCCCCAGGTCGTGATCGTCGGTCGCCCGAACGTTGGCAAGAGCTCGCTCGTGAACCGTCTCGCCGGCAAGCGTGTCACCGTTGTCGAAGAGCACCGCGGTGTGACCCGTGACCGCAAGGCCGTCGAGGTCGAGTGGGGCGGCCTCACGTTCGACGTCGTGGACACCGGTGGATGGCTCGAGGCCGGTGACTCGCTCGAGGCCAAGGTCTCCAAGCAGGCCGAAGCGGCCCTGGCGACCGCTGACTTGGTCTTGCTGGTCGTCGACGTGACGACGGGAATGGTCGACGAGGACACCCACGCGGCGCGTTGGGCGCTACGCAGCGGCCGCCCGGTGTTGCTGGTCGTCAACAAGGTCGATGACGCCCAGCACGAGGCCAGTAGTTGGGAGTTCCTCGGCTTGGGCGCGGGCGACCCCCACACCGTGAGCGCCCAGCACGGACGCGGCACCGGTGACCTGCTTGACGAGATCGTCGCACGACTCGAAGAGAATCGAATCGTCGACGAGGTGGCCGACGCCGATGACGACGGAGCCCTGCGCGTCGCCATCGTCGGACGACCGAACGTCGGCAAATCGACGCTGTTCAACCAACTCATCGGCGAAGAGCGATCCGTCGTCCACGACCTACCCGGCACGACGCGCGACGCCATCGACACCCTGGTCTCGACCGACGTCGGGCTGATCCGGTTCATCGACACCGCCGGCATGCGACGACGGGCCAAGACCGAGGCCGGTCTCGAGACCTATGCCGTCCTGCGCAGCCTCGACGCCCTCGACCGCTCGGACATCGCGATCCTCGTAATCGACGCCACGGTCGGCGCCACGGGCCAAGATCAGCGTCTCGCCGAACGCATCTCGGCGGCCGGGTGTCCCTCGCTCGTCGTCTTGAACAAGTGGGAACTCGTGGCGGTCGACGAACGCGAGTCGGTCCTCGCCACGGTGGGCGAGAAGCTGGCGTTCCTCGGCGACGCGCCGGTGATGAAGACGACCGCGACCTCGGGCAAGGGCGTGCACCGAATCCTTCCGGCGCTGGCGATCGCCGCGGCCGACTACCAGAAGCGGGTACCGACCGGCGCCCTCAACCGCGCGATTCGCGACCTGCAGGTGAAACAGCCCGCCCCGACCGGCAAGATCCGCTACGCCGTCCAGGGAGCGACCGAGCCGCCGACGTTCACCTTGTTCATCGCCGGACGTCTGCCCCAGACCTACCTGCGCTACGTCGAGCGCTCACTGCGTGAGCGATTCTCTCTCGGTTCGCAGCCACTGCGAGTACGCGTTCGGATTGAATAGTGACGAAGTGGTGCGAACAGTGCGACCGACCCGTCGAGGGCGATACCTGTGAGATCTGTGGCGAGAGCGTCGAAGAGGCCCTGCGCCAGCCGATCCCATGGCGTTGGCGATTCTTCATCGTGATCACGATCATCTACGTCATCTGGCGGATCTATCAGTTAATTTCGTGGCTGAGCCACTAGGAGAGACCATGCCCCTGTACGCCCTGGGAAACCGGACACCGACGATCCACCCCGACGCCTTCATCCACCCCGACGCGGTGGTCATCGGTGACGTGCACATCGGCGCCGACTCGTCGGTGTGGCCGAGCGCGGTCCTGCGCGGTGACTACGGCACGATCATCGTGGGCGAACGCACCTCGATACAAGACGGGGCGATCATTCACGCCGTCGAGGAGTATCCGACGGTCATCGGTGACGACTGCGTGATCGGCCACCTCGCGCACTTAGAGGGCTGCGTCATCGAGGACCGGGCTCTCGTCGGCAGCGGGGCGGTCGTCCTGCACCAGGCCACGGTCCACAGCGGTGCGACCGTCGGCGCCGGCGCCGTGGTGCGCAACCGCACGGACGTGCCGGCCAACGCTCTGGCCGTGGGCGTGCCGGCGACGATCAAGGCGGACTCGAGTGGCGAGGACGCAATCCTCGAGAACGCCGCGTCCTACGTCGCCAACGCCCGCTGGTACAAGAACGAACTGCGCGCGCTCTAGGCGTTGGAGATCTCGACGAGCCGTTCGAGCGCCACGCCAGCACGACCCTCGTTCACGCTTTTCGAGGCCAGCTCGAATCCCTCGATCAACGTCGCGGCGCGTCCGGCGACGATCAACGCCAACGCCGCGTTCGCGCAGACGACGTCGAAGACCGGTCCCGGCTGACCGGCCAGGAACGCGCGCGCCACCGCGACGTTGTGTCCCGTGTCGCCACCGCGGATGTCGCTCGCCGAGTGACGTAGTCCCAGCACCGCACCGGCGTCGAGGCGTTGGACGTCCACGCCGCTCGGCGTGATGACGCGCAGCGTCGAGGCCGAACCGAGTGAGAGTTCGTCGAGTCCGTCGTCGGCGTTCACCAAGATCGCGTGATCGATGCCGCGCGCGACCAGGACCTGGGTCATGGCGTCGAGCAGGTGCGCCTGGGCGACACCGATCAACGTACGACGTACCAGGGCCGGGTTCGCCAGTGGTCCCAGCACGTTGAAGATGGTGCGAAAACCCAGGGCCCGGCGAATCGGTGTGAGGTAGCCCAGACCGGGGTGGAACGTCGGGGCGAACATGAACCCGATCCCCGCACCGGTGACGCACGCGCGTACGATCTCCTCGGGCGCGTCGATACGTACGCCGAGGGCCTCGAGGAGGTCCGCGGAGCCGACCGACGAGGACGCGGCACGGTTGCCGTGCTTCGCCACCGCGACACCGCACCCGGCGACCGTCAGCGCGGCCATGGTGGAGACGTTGACGGTGTGCAGTTGATCGCCGCCGGTGCCGACGATGTCGATGGCGTCCGCTCCGATCGAAAACGTCGATGCCGCTTCGATCATCGCGTCGATGAACCCGGTCATCTCGTCGGCGGTTTCCCCCTTGGCGGTAAGGGCCGTCAAGAAGCTCGCTATCAAGACGCCCTCGACCTGGCCCTCCAGGATCTCGATGAGCGCCGCGCGCGCCTGCGCACGTTCGAGGTCGGTGCCGCGCACGAGCGGGTTCAAGACGTCGCGGGAGAACGTTGCGGACATCAGAGGACTCGCGCACGAGGGCGTGACATAGGCACAAGATACTCGTGAAGGACACCGCGCCTGGCACAACTACGATTTCGTGATGGCGACGTACCTCGACGAGATCCTCCTTCGTCACCGAGCACGCGCCGCGGCCGACGAACGCGAATGGCGTGATCGCATCGGTGACGTCCATGAGCCGGCCCCTTCACTGTTTGCCGCCCTCTCGGATTCCGCGAACGCAAACGTCAAGGTGATTGCCGAGGTGAAGCGTCGCTCGCCGAGCAAGGGATGGCTCAGCGAAGGACTCGACGCGACGCAACTCGCGCACGCCTACGCCGACGGCGGCGCCACGGCCATCTCCGTCCTCACCGACGCCGAGCACTTCGCGGGCACACTGGCGGACCTCGTCGCAGTGCGTGACGCGGTGAGTCTGCCCCTACTGCGCAAGGACTTCACGGTGAGCGCCAACGACGTGCTCGACGCCGCCGACGCCGGGGCCAGCGCGGTGCTCTTGATCGTGTCCGCGTTGAGTGACGAAGAGCTCGAGGAGTTCCTCGGCGTCACGCACACCGTTGGGCTGGACGCCGTCGTGGAGGTACACGACCACGACCAGGCGAAACGGGCACTCGACTGCGGCGCACGGATCATCGGGGTCAACCAGCGCAACCTCCACACCTTCGAGGTCGATCGCGACAACGCCGCGCGAGTGATCGAGTCGCTGCCGAGTTCGATCGTGACGGTCTGTGAGTCGGGGCTCGCCTCGCCCCTGGACGTCACCCACGCGGCCGACGCCGGATTCGACGCCGTGTTGGTGGGCGAGGCCTTCGTGACGGCGCCCCAGGTCGCCGAGGTCGTGCGCGCGTTCTCCTCCGTGGCGATGGTGAACCGTGGCTGATTTCGACTCTGCGTACTTCGTGAAGATCTGCGGCGTCACCTCGTTGGGTGACGCCAACGCCGCGATCGACGCCGGGGCCAGCGCCATCGGCCTCAATCTCGCGACGTCGTCGCGGCACCTCTCTTTGGATCGAGCGCTCGCTATCGCCGAAGCGACGAGAGGTCGGGTCCTTCGAACCTTGATCTTCTTCGACAACGATGACGAGTTCATCGTTCAAGCAGTGGACCTCATCGACGCCGACGCGGTGCAGATCCACGGACCGCTGAACGAACGACTCCGGGGGCAACTACGCGAGCGCGCCGTTCGAATCATCAAGGCCCTCGCGATCGGGACCGACGAGTTCTACGGATTCGACGAGAGCACCGTTGACGCGGTCATGGTGGACGGGGCGACGCCCGGGAGCGGTTTGAGCCATTCGTGGGACGAGTTGGCGGAGCGGTCCTTTGGCGTACCCGTCATCGCCGCCGGAGGACTGAATGACGACAACGTGGCGCGCGTGATCGAACTCACCGGCGTGTGGGGCGTCGACAGCGCCAGCGGTGTCGAGTCCTCGCCGGGGATCAAGGACCGCGATCGAATGAGTGACTTCGTGGCGAACGCCCACAGCGCCTTTCGAGCACGGAGCACGACGTGAGTGCCGACGAAATCTTCATGTCCGCGCCCGACGACCGGGGGCGATTCGGTGACTTCGGTGGGCGATTCGTGCCCGAGGCGCTGATGCCCGCCTGTCTCGAACTCGAAGCGGCGTTCACCGAGGCGTGGAGCGACGAGCACTTCGTCAACGAGTACCACACGGTGCTGCGGGAGTTCGCGGGTCGACCGACGCCGGTCACGCCGCTGACTCGTCTCGGAGAACATCTCGGGCTGCGACTTTTCGCCAAGCGCGAGGACTTGGCGCACACCGGTTCTCACAAGATCAATAACGTCATCGGACAGACGCTGTTGACCAAGCGAATGGGCAAGCGAAGGGTCATCGCCGAGACCGGTGCTGGACAGCACGGCGTCGCCACCGCGACCGCGGCCGCGCGCTTGGGCCTCGAGTGCACCGTCTACATGGGCGAGGTCGACACCGAGCGTCAGATTCTGAACGTCTTTCGCATGGAGTTACTCGGATCGCGCGTCGTCCCGGTGACCTCGGGAAGTCGGACCCTGAAGGACGCCGTCAACGAAGCGATGCGCGAATGGGTGACGTGCGTGGCGGACACGCACTACTGCATCGGATCGGTGATGGGTCCCCATCCGTTCCCGTGGCTCGTGCGTGAGTTTCAGAGCGTCATCGGACACGAGGCGGCACGTCAGATGAAGGACTTCGGCGTCGAGAACCCCGACGCCGTGATCGCGTGTGTCGGTGGCGGCTCGAACGCCGCCGGCGTCTTCGCCGGATTCGCCAACGCCCCGTCGCGACTCATCGGCATCGAAGCGGCCGGCGGGTCGGCGGTCGGGAGCGGTTCACCGGGCGTCCTACACGGCATGCGATCGCTGTTGATGCAGGACGAATTCGGTCAGATCGAAGAGGCGCACTCGATCTCGGCCGGTCTGGACTATCCCGGCATCGGACCCGAACACGCGTACCTCGCTGCGAGCGGGCGAGCCGAGTACTACGCCATCGGCGACGAGGACGTCATTCCGGCGTTGCAGCTGCTGAGTGAGAAGGAGGGGATCATCCCCGCCCTGGAGACGGCGCACGCCGTGGCGTGGCTGATGCGCGAAGCGGGACGCGCGATCCCCACCGGCTCTACCGTGCTGTTGAACCTCTCTGGTCGCGGTGACAAGGACGTCGCGCAGGTGCAAGCGATGCTGCACGGTGACGCGTGAAGACGCTCGAGCACGAACTGCGAGCGCTTCGAGACGGCGGTCGGAAACTGCTGGTGCCCTACTTCATGGGTGGCCTCACTCATGACTGGACCGAGCACGTCGAAGCCGCCGTACTCGCCGGGGCCGACGCCGTCGAGATCGGCATACCGTTCTCCGATCCGATGATGGACGGACCGGTGATCCAAGAGGCGGCGCTGCGGGCCCTCGCGCGCGGCACGACGTTGGACGGCATCTGTGACGAACTCGCTCGCCTCGACGCCACGGTGCCCTTCATCGCCATGACCTACTACAACATCGTGTTGCACTACGGACTCGATCGCTGCGCGGGGAAGTTCTCCTCGAGTGGCATCAAGGGAGCGATCGTTCCGGACCTCGCCCTCGAAGAGACCCCGCCGTGGGTCGCGGCCTGCGATCGCGCGGACGTGGCGACGGTGCTACTCGTCGCCCCTTCGACGCCACCCGATCGGGCCGACAAACTGGCCGCAGCCAGTCAAGGTTTCGTCTACGCCTCGGCACGAATGGCCGTCACCGGTGCGTCCGATGGGGGAGGCGACGGTGAGCGCGTCGTTCGCTCGATACGGCGCACGAGCGACGTCCCCGCGCTCATCGGCATTGGTATAACAAATGCTGATCAGGCCAAACAGGCTGCAAGCGTGAGTGACGGCGTCATCGTCGGCTCAGCGCTGGTACAGGCGATACTGAACGGCGGCGGCGCCACCGAGGTAGAGGCTTTCGTCAGGGGATTTCGCTCCGCGATTGATGCCTGAGATCGAAACTATACTTCTCGTCGGTAATTGGGACACCTGAGTTTTCTCTTACTCACCAGTAAATTAACGGAAATCCTCCGAAACCCCAACGAACTTGTGAACCTCTTCACGAACTTAGCGGGGTTCTATCCGTCACACCACTTGTCAAGTGTTGTTTAATCTCATTAGCCGTCATCCCGGCGGTGGAAGTAATCCTATGTGGGGGGAATTACATGGAACACAGAGTTGCGGACCCCGGTCCGCTTGGACTCGCCGGTTTCGCTATGACCACGTTTTTGCTGAGCCTCTTCAACATCGGACTTTTCAAGTTCGGTGCGACAGGTAGCGCAGCCATCAGTGGTGCCATATCTTTGGCATTCATCTACGGTGGCGTGGCCCAGTTTGCAGCCGGTATGTGGGAATTCGTCCGAAAGAATACCTTTGGTGCGGTGGCGTTCACGTCATACGGCGCGTTCTGGATTGGTGTGTACTTCTTCATCAACTTCCAGGGCGGTCTCGCAGTGAAGGGTGCCTTGGGCCTGTACCTTCTGCCCTGGATCCTCTTCACGGCGTACATGACGGTCGCCGCTATGAAGACGAACGTGGCAGTTCTGCTGGTCTTCGTCGCACTGACGCTCGCCTTCTTGTTCCTGACCATCGGAGCATGGAGCGGCGGACACGCCGACATGACCAAGATCGGTGGATGGCTCGGCATTATCACGGCGCTGCTCGCGTGGTACGCATCGGCCGCCGGCGTGATAAACGAAACTCACGGGAAGGTTGTGCTACCGGTCGGTCCTTTGGGCTAACCTCGTGTCACTGGTGGCTTGCCACCGGACCCAACCGCCAACAGCGCCCCAGCCACCAGGCTCGGGCGCTGTTGGCATACTGGGCCGATAGAGCACTACTCTCGGCTTCAGTCGCAAGTTGTGACCACGCATTTCATTCGTTCGACGGATCACCCACCACTTCACAGCAAGGGATAAACATGACCGAAGCAAAACTCGAAGCATGGCTTGACGAGACTCGGAGCTTTGCTCCGTCCGCTGAATTCTCGAAGCAGGCCAACGCACAACCTTCCATTTACGCTGACGCCGCGGCGGATCCCGTCGCCTGGTGGCGCACGCAGGCCGACCGCCTGGCGTGGACGACGGCGCCCACCAAGAATCTCGAATGGGATCTTCCCTTCGCCAAGTGGTTCAGTGACGGCACGCTCAACGCCTCCTACACGTGTGTCGACCGACACGTCGATGCGGGCAACGGTGACAAGGTCGCCTACCACTGGGTGGCCGACGCCGAAGGTGAAGGACGCACCATCACCTACGCGCAGTTACAGAAGCTCGTCGCCCAAGCGGCCAACGCCCTGACCGAACTGGGCGTGAAAGAGGGCGACCGCGTGGCGGTCTACATGCCGATGATCCCCGAAGCCGTCGTCACGATGCTCGCCATCGTGCGACTCGGCGCCGTGCACTCGGTCGTCTTCGCCGGCTTCTCGGCCGAGGCGCTCTCGAGTCGCATCCTCGACTCGGACTGTCAGTTCGTCGTGACGGCCGACGGTGCGTTCCGTCGCGGCGCCGCGAGCCCACTCAAGCCGGCAGTCGACGAAGCCCTGGAGTCGTGTCCCAACGTGAAGGCCGTCCTCGTCGTGCGTCGTACCGGGGGAGAGGTTGGCTGGAAGGACGGCCGTGACCACTGGTGGCACGACGTCGTCGAACGTCAGAGTGACGAGCACGCGTACAAGTCATTTCCCGCCGAACACACGATGTTCATCATGTACACCTCGGGTACGACGGCGAAGCCCAAGGGCATCTTCCACACGACCGGCGGCTACCTCACGCACGCCTCGACCACGCACCGCTACATCTTCGACGTGAAGCCCGAGACCGACATCTGCTGGACCGCCGCGGACATTGGCTGGATCACCGGGCACAGCTACATCGTCTACGGTCCGCTGATCAACGGCGTCACGCAGGTCATGTACGAGGGACTGCCGGACTCCGGTGGCCGCGACCGTTGGTGGAAGATCATCGAAGAGAAGAAGGTGACGATTCTCTACACCGCCCCCACGACGATCCGCACCCTCATGAAGTGGGGACAGGAGTGGCCGCAGTCACACGACCTGTCGAGCATCCGGCTGCTGGGAACGGTCGGCGAGCCGATCAACCCCGAGGCCTGGATGTGGTACCGCGAACACATCGGCGGCAACACGAGCCCCATCGTCGATACGTGGTGGCAGACCGAGACCGGCGGCATCATGATCACTCCGCTGCCGGGCATCACGGCCACGAAGCCCGGGGCGGCGATGACGCCGTTCCCCGGTATCAGTGCCGACATCGTGGACAACGACGGCAACTCGGTCGGCAACGGTGAAGGCGGCTACCTCGTGATCACGGCGCCGTGGCCCGGCATGACCCGTGGCATCTACGGCGATCCGGAGCGATTCAAGGAGACCTACTGGAGCCGCTTCCCGGGCAAGTACTTCGCCGGTGATGGAGCCAAACGCGACAACGACGGCGACATCTGGCTGCTCGGTCGAATCGACGACGTCATGAACATCTCCGGTCACCGACTGTCGACGACGGAAGTCGAACACGCGCTGGTCGGACACCCGTCCGTCGCCGAAGCCGCGGTCGTGGGTGCCTCGGACGAAACGACGGGACAGGCGATCGTGGCGTTCGTCACCTTGAAGCTGTCGGCTGAGGACGCGTCGGGGGACCAGATCGTCATCGTCGAGGAACTGCGCAACCACGTCGCGAAGGTCATCGGACCGATCGCCAAGCCGCGACAGATCATATTGACGCCGGAACTGCCCAAGACCCGTTCCGGCAAGATCATGCGCCGCCTGTTGCGCGATGTCGCGGAGAACCGATCCCTGGGTGACGTGACCACGTTGACCGACCCGACCGTGGTCAATATGATCGCGGGACTCATGGACTCCCACACCGACTCTGAGGACTAACAGCCAAATCTGACGGCGCTCGGAAGTTGTGACGTTTACGACATCTGTACCTCTCGCGCCCACGTGGCGAAGATCCCTTCATTGGCTGGCGCAACGACGTGCGTCACGTCGCGGCTCATCGCTACGAAAGTTTCGTGACCCCCACGACAGGTAGTGAGTGGAGGGCGTTGTCGCGGGGAATCCTTACGACAACGCCTATGACGGAGGAGATCCAATGAGTGATGACACCAACATCGCGCCCGAACAGCTTTCACACGACCACCACGGCGGACACCACGGCGGCCGCCGTCCACGCTTGACCGGCTGGATATTAACGATGGTCACGGCACTCGTCGTCGTCGCGGTCGGGTTCGTCGGCGTCGTACTGGGACATTCAAAGACGAGCCGAACCTTCACGATCACGGTCACCGGTTCCGGCACCGTGCACGGCACACCCGACACGATCAACTTCCAGATCGGCGTCTCGACGGTCAACCCGTCGGCGACCGCAGCGTTCAACGAGAACGACAGTCGAATGAGTGCACTCGAGGCCGCGCTCGAGAAGCACGGTGTGACGAAATCAGAGATGCAAACGTCCGGTCTCAATATCTATGACAACACCAACAACCAGGGCGTCGTCACCGGATTTACAGTTCAAGACACCCTGAACGTGACGATGCACCGTGTGCACAGTGCCGGTGCCGCGATCGACGCCGCCGCGCGAGCCGCCGGCAACGGCATCCAACTGAACGGTGTCACGTTCACCATCACGAACGACTCGAAGCTCCTGCGCGCCGCTCGCATCCGCGCCATGGAGAACGCGCGCCTCGCTGCTGGCCAGCTCGCCTCCGCCGGCGGGACGCACGTCACGGGCATCGTGAAGATCACCGACAACGAGAACCAGAGCTCCGGTATCTACTACCCAACGTTCAGTACCTCGCAGCTCCGTGCCGGCGTGCCGATTCAAACCGGGAGTCAACCCGTCAACGTGCAGGTCACGGTGATCTACTCACTCTCCAGTTAGGGAGCGATCACGCTTCTTCGGGCTGGGCCGACTAGGAGTCGAAGCCCAGCCCGAAGAGGTCGATGAGTTTTAGCCACAGGTTGCGCCGACCCTCGTGTTCGTCGGCGTACTTGATCGCCGACTGGGTGATGCGAATGAAGATCCACTTGAACGGCTCGGGCGGAAAGGGCATCGGTCGTTTTCGCACCATGGTCAGACGCGTGCGGTCGGTGTCGAGGCCATCGAGGAGATCGAGCATGGTGGCGGCGCCGAACCTCGTCGAGGCGACGCCGAGACCGGTGTAGCCGAGCACGTAGGCGACCTTGTTCTCGTGCGAGGTTCCCCAGAACGGCGAGAACCTCGTGCAGGTGTCGATGGCCCCGCCCCAGGCGTGGGTGAACTTAACGCCGGCCAGCTGCGGGAACGTCGTCAAGAAATGGCCGGCGAGCGTCGCGTACGTCTCGGAGTTGAATTCGTACTCGCGACGGACCTTGCCGCGGAAGTTGTAGATCGTGTCGTAGCCACCCCACAGGATGCTGTTATCACTCGTGAGCCGGTAGTAGTGGAACTGGTTGCCGGAGTCCGCGATGCCCTCACGCCCCGACCAGCCGATGCTCTCGAGTTGTGCGTCCGACAGTGGCTCGGTGACCATCACGTAGTCGTAGACCGGCACCACGTACTTACGCGTCTTCTTCAGCAGCGACGGGAAGACGTTCGTGCCGAGCGCGACACGAGCGGCGGTGACCGCGCCGTAGGGCGTGTGAACGCGCACCGCGTCATGGAGATCCTCGAGCCACTCCACCTTGGAGTTTTCGAAGATCTTCACGCCGAGGGCGATGCAGACTCGTTCGAGACCCCATACGAGTCGCGCGGGGTCCACCAGCGCGGTGCCGTCGTGGTCGAAGAGCGCTCCGACATAGGAGGGGGAGTGCACGCGCGCTTGGACCTCTTCTTGAGAGAGGACCTCGACGGTGTCGCCCATCGCGTTGCGGCGCTCGGCCTGTTCGGCCATGCCTTTGAACTGCCACGGCGCGACGGCGACCTGCAGTTCTCCTGTTCGCTCGAAGTTGCACTCGATGTTGTAATTCGCGATGGTCGCTTCGATCTCGTCAAGATTCTCGCGTCCCAGACGTTGGATGAGTTCGATCTCGTCCGGAAAGCGTCGCACCCCGTTGAGGTACCCGTGGGTGAGTGAGGCCGAACAGAACCCGCCGTTGCGCCCTGAAGCGCCCGCACCGGTCTCGAACTGCTCGACGACCACCACTTCGCGCTCGGGGTCACGTTCCTTGGCGAGCAACGCCGTCCACAGGCCCGTGTAGCCGGCGCCCACGATGCAGAGATCGGCCCCGATGTCGCCGATCAGCGCGGAGTGCGGCGCCGGTTCGAGTGGGTCCGAATCGAGCCACCACAGATCCGGTTGGACGTCAGCGAGGTGGCGTAAGACGAAGGGATCCTTCTTGTCCATACAGTGTCTGGCCTGCGGCCAGAATCACCCTCTCTCGGCATTTCCTTGTCGTCGACGCCCCCATTGACGTGACGAACGCCAGTCGTTTCGACCGGACTCAACTCGTCAATTCTACCGGATTGGGTTATTTCCCTCAACGATGGCGGCGGCGTGCCCTTCGCGAGAGTGCCGTGCGCCTCCTACGAATCCTTCTTCGAGACCAGCGCTTCAAAGTTCTCGTACAGGGACGGTTCGTTCTCCTCAGCTCGGGCGGCCAACGCGTGCGAGCCAACTTTGCCCCACAGACCGTCGAACCAGTAAACGTCGCGGATCAGACCCAGGTCGAGGACGTTGTGCTTGACCAACGCACCGACGGCTTCTCCGAAGAACAGAATCTTTCGGACGCTCGGATCCTCCATCGACGCCGTCTCGGGGTCGAAGGTGGGGCTGAAAACGGCGCTCATCGCATCGTCGAGTCCCATTTCGGCGTCCAACCGCAACAGTTGCACGAGTAATCCCGCGTCTTCGTAGGTCGCTGCCATAACTCTCTCTTTTCTCTCGTGTGAAACTCCTACAGGTACAGACTCCGTCGGGACCCAAAACTCATCGATGAGTCTTGGACGATCAATCGAAGAGTTCTTGGGGAAGGCCAAACCGTTCGAAGTCAACCAGACCGACGTAATTGTCATCGGCGTCGCCGCTACGTCGAAGCACCTCGGCGCCGATGAATCCGGTCACTGAGGCGACGAGACCATCGCGGATCGCTAAGACATCGAGCACGGCGGCGACAAAGCATCCACGTTCGTCATCGAACGTGTAGCAGCCAACGGCGAGTTGTCCGTTCGCGCTCGCCGTTCGATGGCGCCAACGCTCCGGGAACACGTATCGTTCGTGGAATTCGACCAACGCGCTTTGCCCTTCGTACCAAACAGGGTGCGGCGGCATCGACCACGTCGCGTCTTGGGTGAGCAGATTCATCAGCGCGTTCATGTCACCGTCATCGATCGCGGCGGCGTAGCGTCTGGCAAGGTCGGCGACGCCTTCGTCACCGAGTCGCGACAGCTCGGCGCGCTGACTGGCTTTTGGAAGTCGACTCGCCACCGTGGCCCGGGCGCGCTGCAGTGCACTGTTCACGGCCGCGACACTTGTTTCGAGGAGTTCGGCCACGTCGAGAGCCGAATACCCGAGGACGTCGCGAAGCAAGAGAACCGCGCGTTGCCGGGGCGGCACGTACTGCACGATGGTGACGAAGGTCAGTTCCAGGCTCTCGCGTGCCTCGTATCGCGCGTGGGGTGAATGGTCTCCGTGTTCGACCATTTGAGAGGGATAGGGCTCGATCCAGGCGACATCAAAACGAGGAGAACCAGGTGATTCTCCTGCTGTCGCACGACGACCGAAGTCGAGTGGCAGTTCACGTCGGGAGCGCTTCTTCAGGAGGTCGAACGATGAGTTCGTCGCAATCGTAAAGAGCCATGTTCGAATTGAGCTCCGTGCTTCGAATTGTGGCAATCCGCGCCACGCTCGTATCAAAGCGTCCTGCACCGCGTCATCGGCGTCGTGCACCGAAGCCAACATCCGATAGCAGTGAGCGTGGAGCTCGGTTCGATGGCGCTCAATCAGCGACTCGTAGGCTCGTTCGTCGCCCTCTTGGGCGCGCGCGAGAAGCGACTCTTCGTCCTCGATCGTCAGTCGTCGCGGGGTCACAGTATTTAGACTACGAGGGTCACCGAAAGTCATCGATGAAAGTTCGCAACGCGCGATTCATTGAACACGAGCACTTCGAACTGGCTCAATCGGTGGACTCGCCGTTCACCCAAAACCACCCTACGAATCCGATTCGTACGGCGTCACTCGACCGAATCGACTTTCGCTGCG
>Ga0302320_10004639_pt1 | contig 31156 bp, 21 predicted proteins | sample Bog_T0_3_FD_202130 | JGI IMG/M metagenome (GOLD analysis project Ga0302320, IMG submission 202130) | Peat permafrost microbial communities from Stordalen Mire near Abisko, Sweden - Bog_T0_3 | ecosystem: Environmental > Terrestrial > Soil > Wetlands > Peat | place: Sweden: Abisko, Stordalen Mire... | reverse complement strand
GTTTGCCGGCTTTGCCGGCGAGAGGGCATGAAGCTTTTTTTGAAAGGATCGCGCTGCTTCAGCGACAAATGCGCGATCGAGAAGCGGAATTTTCCTCCCGGCCAGCACGGCAAGGATCGCAAGCCGAAGATCGTCGGCTATGGTCTGCAGTTGCGCGAGAAGCAGAAAGCGAAGCGCTATTACAGCCTGCCGGAGGTTCAGTTCCGGAACCTGTTCGAGAAGGCTTCCCGCCAAAAGGGTGTGACCGGCGAGAACCTGCTGGGCATGCTGGAGCGGCGTCTGGATAACATCATCCACCGCATCGGATTCGGCGCCAGCCGGGCGATGGCGCGCCAACTGGTTCGGCACGGCCACATCGCCGTGAACGGAAAGAAGGTCAACATCCCGTCCTACATCGTGCGTCCCAACGATGTGGTCGAGGTTCGTCCAAACAGCCACACCAACGCCGCTGTCACAGGTTCGCTGGATGCGACCGCGCATTTGCCGGCGCCTAATTGGATCGAAGTGGATCGCGAGAACTTGAAAGCCCGTATCCTCGCCAACCCGAAACGTTCGGACCTCGTACAGATCAAGCTGGATGAGCAACTGATCGTCGAGCTGTACTCGAAGTAAAGGAGCGAGCGATGTTCAAAGGATTCCAGAAGCCCAAGCGGCTGGTGGCGAATACCGAAACTCTGACCGACCGGTATGGCATGTTCACCGCGCAGCCGTTCGAGCGCGGTTTCGGGACGACGATCGGGAATGCTCTGCGGCGCATCCTGCTCAGCTCCATCGAAGGCGCGGCCATTACCGCGGTGCGGATCGACGGAGTGGAGCATGAGTTCAGTCCGATTCCCGGCGTCGTGGAAGATGCCACGGACATCATCCTCAACCTGAAACAGATTCCGTTCAAGATGGCGGATGAGGGGATGAAGACCGTCAACTTGAGGGTCGATCAGGCGTGTGAAGTGACCAGTGGCATGATTGAGTCGGGGCCCGATGTCGACGTGCTGGACCGCAACCTGCACATCGCCACCGTTTCCGCCGGCGGCAGCCTGGCCATCGAAATGCGCCTGAAGCAAGGCCGCGGCTACGTCAGCCGCGATCGCAACTTCGACGACGATCTGCCGCTGGGCTACATTCCCATCGATTCGGTCCATTCGCCTGTCCGTAAAGTGAAATACACGGTTGAGGCGGCGCGCTTGGGCCAGATGACCGACTATGACAAGTTGATTCTCGAAGTCTGGACCAACGGCGCTGTGTCTCCTCAGGACTCGGTGGGCATGGCCTCGAAGCTGCTGAAGGACCACATGTCCATCTTCATCAACTTTGAAGAAACGCCGGAGATGGCGGAAGAGCCGGTGGAGCGCGTGGCGACACAAATGTACGAGGTACTCAACCGCTCGGTGGAGGAACTCGAGCTCAGTGTCCGTTCCTACAACTGCTTGAAAAACGCCAACATCCAGAGTATTGGCGACCTTGTGCAGAAGAGCGAAGCCGAGATGCTGCGGACCAAAAACTTCGGCCGCAAGTCGCTCAATGAGATTAAGGAGATCCTGGCTGGGCTGGGCCTCTCCTTCGGCATGAAGATTGACGCCCAGGGACGGCTGATCGGCCCGAGCGGGCAGTCCGTCGTTCCGGGGGCCAACGACTTGGGCAACCCCGAGGCGGACGGCTGATTTTGGGGCTCCGGGTCCCGGTGTAAGAGAGGAATCGATCATGAGGCATAAGAAGGCAGGTTTCAAGCTCGGGCGGGACATGAGTTCCCGCCGCGCCCTGCTGCGCAACCTGGTTACAAGCGTCGTCGAGCAGGAGCGGATCATCACCACCGTCACCAAGGCGAAGGCGGCTAAGCCGCTGCTGGAAAAGATGATCACCCTGGGCAAGCAGGACACCCTGCACGCCCGCCGTCAAGCCGCGGGGTTCCTGATGACCCCGGCCGCAGTGAAGAAACTGTTCGACAAACTCGGGCCGCGTTTTTCTCAGCGCAACGGCGGCTACAGCCGCATCGTGCGCGTCGGCCGGCGTGTCGGCGACGGCGCCGAACAGGCGCTGCTCGAACTCGTCGGCAGCGAACTCGTGAAACGCGCCGCCGAGCGGGCCAAGCGCCGTGAAGAGCGGCTCAAGGCTCTGCGCGAAGGCCGCGAGGTCGAAGAAGGCGGCGAGCCCGCCTAACCGCTAACCACAAGTCAGGATAAAACCGGCCCCGGATCTCCGCCTGGAGTTCCGGGGCTTTTCGTTGCCGGCGGAAAGGTCAAGGAGCGGCCGATTCCTCCGGATGACGCCCTGCACCGTGCCTGATGGCCGGACCACGGCTGCTCCTCATTGGTCTGCCATCCCACCTGCCCCACTCGCTTTTCGGCACTCCATTCGACCCGGCGAGCAAGCCACTGGGAGAGTGAAAACTCCCTTTGACTGGCGTGGTTTGACCCGCTGCCGCGTTCCTCTGTAAACTAACAGGAGAGGCCAACGCCGGCTGGATCGGTCTGCCGGCCCCGCGGGGGCTTTGCGCTTCCAGGACCTAGCTATTCCAAACAGCAACGGAGGACTGAATTGCCCGACGCCAGCCGACATATTTTCACTTCCGAGTCCGTGACCGAAGGCCACCCGGATAAAGTTTGCGATCAGATCAGCGATGCGATTCTTGATGCGGCTCTGGCGCAGGACCCGATGAGCCGCGTTGCCTGCGAAACGCTGGTGACCACCAATCGTTGCGTCATCGCCGGCGAGATCACGACGTCCGCCACAATCGACTATGAGGCCGTCACGCGCAAGGCTATCGAAGAGATCGGGTACACCGATCCCGAGATCGGCTTCGACGCCAAGACGTGTGAGTTTTACAATTTCGTGCACACGCAATCCGGCGACATCGCGATGGGAGTGGACACGGGTGGCGCCGGCGACCAGGGCCTGATGTTCGGCTATGCCTGTGACGAAACCCCTGAACTGATGCCGCTGCCGATCATGCTGGCTCATCGGCTGACACGGCGGCTGAGCGAAGCGCGCCGCAGTGGAGACGCGAAATACCTCCGTCCCGACGGCAAGAGTCAGGTCTCGGTGGAGTACATCAACGGCAAGCCCGCCCGCATCGATGCAATCGTCGTTTCCACGCAGCATGAGGACATGCCGATCGAGGAATTGCGGCGCCTGGTAAAGGCGGCGATCATCGACGAATTGATTCCGGCCCACATGGTCGACGCGAACACGAAATTCCACATCAACCCGACGGGCCGATTCGTTATCGGAGGTCCGAATGGCGACAGTGGCGTGACCGGCCGTAAGATCATCGTCGACACCTACGGCGGCATGGGCCGCCATGGCGGCGGCGCCTTCTCAGGCAAGGATCCGACGAAGGTGGACCGCTCGGCGTGCTACATGGCGCGCTACATCGCGAAGAACATCGTTGCCGCGGGACTGGCCTCCAAGTGCGAAGTCCAACTTGCCTATGCCATCGGCGTGGCCGAGCCGGTCTCCGTTCTGGTGAACACATTCGGGACCAGCGTGATCGACGAAGAGCGGATCGTCGAGCTGGTCAGAGCGAATTTCCCACTCACGCCCAAGGGCATGATCGAACATCTCAAACTCCGGCGCCCGATCTATCGCGCCACGGCGGCATTTGGACATTTCGGACGCCACGAGGACAGCTTCTCGTGGGAGAAGACCGACAAAGCGGATCTCCTGCGCGAGGAAGCTCGGCTGGTTGCGGCGGCCCGGAACTAGGAATCTAGAAGAAAGAAGGAAGAGACGCATGGCTACCAACGCCGCCGGCATTGCCGGTGATGTGAAGGATCTTGCTCTGAGCGGTCAGGGCCGCATGCGGATCGAGTGGGCGGCCAACTCGATGCCGGTTCTTAAGATCATTCGCGAGGACTTTCGAAAAAGGCAGCCGCTGAAGGGGATTCGCATCGCGGCGTGCCTCCACGTCACAACCGAAACGGCCAACCTGGCCATCGCTCTCAAAGAGGGTGGCGCCGACGTGGTCGTGTGCGCTTCGAACCCGCTTTCCACGCAGGATGACGTCGCCGCGGCCCTGGTCAGCGAATACGGCATTCCCACCTTCGCTATCAAAGGTGAGTCCAACGACGTTTACTACAACCACATCCTGGCGGCCATTGACCATAAGCCGAATATCACGATGGATGACGGCTGCGACCTGGTGACGATCCTCCACACCAAGCGGCAGGAGTCTCTCGCCGGCGTCATCGGCGGCACCGAGGAGACCACCACGGGCGTCATTCGGTTGCATGCGATGGCGAAGGAAGGCGTGTTGCGCTATCCCGTGATCGCCATCAACGACGCTTTGACCAAGCACCTTTTCGACAACCGCTACGGGACCGGCCAGTCCACGCTGGACGGCGTGATCCGCGCGACGAATGTGCTGCTGGCTGGGCTCAACCTGGTGGTTGCCGGCTACGGCTGGTGCGGCCGCGGCGTGGCCATGCGGGCCCGCGGCATGGGCGCCAACGTGATTGTGACGGAGATCGATCCCACCAAGGCGCTCGAAGCCATGATGGACGGCTTCCGCGTTATGCCGATGGCCGAGGCCGCGCCGATCGGCCACGTTTTCATCACCGTCACGGGCTGCAAGAGCGTGATCGATGCCCGGCACTTCGAGCATCTGCGGGATGGCGCCATCATCTGCAATTCGGGCCACTTCAATGTCGAACTGGATCTGGAAGCGCTGGAAAAGCTGGCGCGGTCGAAGCGCCAAGTGCGCGAGTTCGTCGAGGAGTTCACGCTCGCTTCAGGCAACAAGGTGTTCGTCCTGGGCGAAGGCCGTCTCATAAACCTGTCCGCCGCCGAAGGGCATCCCGCCTCGGTGATGGATATGAGTTTCGCCAACCAGGCGCTCGCGGTCGAGTACATGGCGGCGAACCATGCGAAACTGGAGAAGAGGGTTTATTCCGTTCCGAAGGTGCTCGACGAAAAGGTCGCGAAGATGAAGCTTGCGGCCATGAATGTTGCGATCGATGCGCTGACCCCCGAGCAGGAAGCGTATCTGGCGAGCTGGTCCGAGGGGACTTAAAGCGCGCCTCCGGGCAACGGAGCCCCCTGAATTCTGACGAACGGGAAGGCGGGCCCCAGGGCCCGCTTTTTCATGTGGCGCGTGCGCGCTCAGCGCGGCGCTCGGGAGGATTTGCATTGGCACTCGTTGAAGGTTGCAGGCACAGGCTGGAAATCACGATTCCAGCGGCCGCGTTCCAGGCCGAAACGGCGATTGCGCTGGAAAAGGTCCGCCAGAAGGTGCACCTCAAAGGCTTCCGTCCGGGCAAGGCGCCGGCGGCGATCATCCGGCAGCATTATATGGGCGAAATCCGCCAGGAAGCGCTCGACAAGCTGATCCCTGAATACCTCAAGCAGGCCTATGACCGGCAGAACCTGCAGGTGGTCAGCCGTCCCGAGGTCAAGGATCTGGAATACAAGGAGTCCGGCGAGGTCTGCTTCAAAGCGGAACTCGAGGTCGCGCCTGAATTTGAACTGGGGACTTACCGCGGTGTCGAAGTGGCCTACGCCGAGCCTCAAGTGTCGGAAGACGACATCAGCGCGCGGATCGAACAGCTCCGCGAATCCAAGGCAGAGTTCGTCAATATCGACCCTCGCCCGGCCCAGGAGGGCGACTATTGCCTGGTCACTCTCGAGTCGATCTCAGGGCTCGAGGGCGAACCGATGAAACAGGACGACATCAACATCGAGATCGGCGGTAAGGGCACGTTTGAGGCTTTCACCCAGGCTCTCAGTGGCGCGCAGCCGGGTGAATCGCGCGAAGCCGACATCACCTACCCGGAGGACTACGCCGCTGAGCGGCTGGCCGGCAAGACGGTCCGGTTCCTGATTCACCTCAAGCAAATCCGGCTCAAGGAGTTGCCTGAGTTGAACGAGGAGTTTGCCAAGGACCTGGGCGATTTTCAGAATCTCGACGAGCTGCGGGCCGAGTTGCGCAAGTCCATCTTTCAGGAAAGGGAGTCTGCGGCTCAGAGCGAGGCGAAGAACGCCATCATTGAGAAGCTCGTGGACGCGCATGACTTCCCCGTGCCCGAGGTCTACGTGGACCAGCAGGTTCAAAGCATTGTTGAGGGGCAGCTCCGATCGCTGGCCGCTCAGGGCGTGGATGTCGGAAAGCTCAAGCTCAATTGGAACGAACTGCGGCAGGCGCAGGCAGCACGCGCCCGGCGGGACGTCATGGCCAGCCTGATTCTCGAAAAAGTAGCGGCCGCGGAATCGATTTTCACCACCCAGGAGGAGGTCGACTCCGAGCTCTCCCGCATCTCCCGCCAGCAACGGGAGCCCATCGCGGCCGTGCGCATGCGGTTTGAAAAGGACGGGACTCTGGCCCGGATCGCCTCCCGAATCCGCACTGAAAAGACGTTAGGCTACCTGTTTGAACGCGCCGTTAAGACCGCGCCGGTGGTCGAACCGTCTCAAATTCCGGCGGTCGAAGCGTCGCAAACTGATGTTCCGACGAGCTAAACATCGTGAAAACCCCCTTACTTTTAGTACTACTTCCGATTGCCCGCCGTGCCGATTCAGTGGATAATGAGGGCATGTCCGGACTGGTGGGCACACCGCTGAGTCAGCCGAGCATGCCGGGAGCCGCCCTGTGAAGCGATCCGGCAACGACGATACCCTTCGTTGTTCTTTCTGTCATAAAACTCAAGACGTTGTCGGCAAGCTTATCTCCTCGCCGAGTGAGTATCCGCGCGCCTATATCTGTGACGAGTGCATCACGGTGTGCAACTCGATTCTCGAGGACGATAAGGCTGAACGCAGTGGCACCGGGCTGACGAAGCTGCCTAAGCCATTGGAACTAAAGGAATATTTGGACCAGTACGTCATCGGCCAGGAGTCCGTTAAGAAGAAACTGGCCGTCGCCGTCTACAACCATTACAAGCGCATCCAGATGAACCGCCAGCGCAGCGGCGAGATTGAGGTGGCTAAGTCGAACATCCTGCTGATTGGCCCCACCGGCACTGGTAAGACGTTGCTGGCCCAAACTCTCGCCCGCATCCTGGACGTGCCCTTCGCGATTGTCGACGCCACCACGCTGACCGAAGCGGGCTATGTGGGCGAAGATGTGGAAAACATCATTCTGCGTCTGTTGCAGAACGCTGACTGGGATGTGCAGCGCTGTCAGACCGGCATTATTTACATCGACGAGATCGACAAGATCAGCCGCAAGGATGAGAATCCGTCGATCACCCGCGATGTCTCCGGTGAGGGTGTCCAGCAGGCGCTGCTGAAGATTCTGGAGGGCACGGTCGCCAACGTGCCGCCTCAAGGCGGCCGGAAACATCCGCACCAGGAGTTCACCCCGGTTGATACAACCAATATCCTGTTCATTTGTGGCGGCGCTTTTGTCGGGTTGGAGAAGGTGATCGGTCGGCGTATCGGCAAGAAAACACTGGGCTTCAAGGGGGCTGACGAAAAGAAGGGGGAGGACGCTCCGCGCTCTTCTCAGAACCGCGACTTCGATCTTCTGCAGCGGGTTCAGCCGGAGGACCTGATTCGCTACGGCTTCATCCCTGAATTCATCGGGCGCATGCCCGTGGCTGCCGTGCTGGAGGACCTGGACGCCGGGGCGCTGATGCAAATTTTGACGCGTCCACGCAACGCGATCATCAAACAGTATCAGAAACTCTTTGAGTTTGAAAATGTTAAACTAAAGTTCAGCGACGAGGCGCTGGAGAGCATTGCGGATCTGGCGCTACAGCGGAAGGTCGGCGCCCGCGGCCTCCGGATGATTCTGGAGGAGTTGATGCTAGACTTGATGTACTATCTTCCTTCGTATAAAAAGGTTCGCGAGTTCATGGTGACGAAGGAAATGGTAGTTACTCAGAAGATTAATTGGGCGCTCCTCGAAAAGGCGGGCTGAGATCGTTTCCCGCCGCAATTCCCGACCCGCCGATCGCCGGTAACTGAACGCCTGAGCAAACCACGTAGTCGGGCGCCGAGTGTAGCCTTTCGCCACAGCACCCCCGGTCAAAACGTAATTAAGAGGCGACAGCGATGAGCAGCGCGAAAGAAAAGACCGAAAGCCGCCGACTCCCCATGATGCCCATCCGGGACGTCGTCATATTTCCACATATGATGACTCCGTTTGTCGTGGGGCGGGATTCGAGCGTGCGCGCGCTGGAAGAAGCGCTGGTCTCCGACAAGAAGATCTTCCTCGCCACTCAGCACGACGCCTCAGTCGACGAACCGCGGCCGGAGGATATTTTCCAAGTCGGCACGATTGCCAACATCGTTCAGAGCGTGCGCATGCCCGACGGGAATATCAAGGTCCTGGTCGAGGGCGTTGAGCGCGGTAAAATCCTCTCGGTGGCCGAGGAAGAGGGCTTCTTCCGCGCTACCGTCCGGGTGTTTCCGGTTCGAGTGGAAGCCGGTCCACTGCTCGAAGGACTGGTGCAGCGCGTAACGTCCTTGTTTGAGCAGTACGTCAAACTCAGCCAGAACGTGAACTACGAGACCATGATCGCGGCTGTGCGTCAGGACGATCCTGGAAAGCTGGCCGATACAATTGGCTCGAACCTGCAGCTCACCATCGAGGAAAAGCAGGAACTGCTCGAGATCTTCGACCCAGTCGACCGCCTGACCCGCGTCGCCGACATGCTCGACATCGAGATCGAGAAGTTGAACGTGGACCGCACCATCCAGGGCCGCGTAAAGCGGCAGATGGAACGGGCCCAAAAAGAGTATTACCTCAACGAGAAGATCAAGGCGATCCAAAAAGAGTTGGGCCGCGGCGAGAAGTCCGAGATCGACGAGCTGAAGAAGAAGATCGAAGAAGCCGGCATGACCGCCGACGCCAGGGATAAATCGATCGCCGAACTGCGGCGCCTGGAGAACATGCCGCCGATGTCGGCCGAGAGCACCGTCTCGCGCAACTACCTCGACTGGATGCTCGCGGTGCCATGGAAGAAGAAGTCCAAGGAGATCCGCGACCTCCGCTACGCCGAGGAAGTCCTGAACTCCGACCACTATGGTCTGGAGAAGATCAAGGAGCGCATTCTTGAGTTCCTGGCGGTTCGCCGCCTGGTCAAGAACCCCAAGGGGTCGATCCTCTGTTTCGTCGGGCCTCCCGGCGTCGGTAAGACTTCGCTGGGCATGTCCATCGCCAAGGCGACGGGCCGGCAGTTCGTCCGACTGTCGCTCGGCGGCGTGCGGGATGAGGCCGAAATCCGCGGCCACCGGCGCACATATATCGGCGCATTGCCGGGCCAGATCCTGCAGATGATGAAGAAGGCGGCTACTCGCAACCCCGTCTTCATGCTCGACGAAGTCGACAAGATGTCGACGGATTTCCGCGGCGACCCGTCGGCCGCTCTGCTCGAGGTGCTCGATCCGGAACAGAATCACATGTTCATGGATCATTACCTCGACGTGGAATACGACCTGAGCGAAGTGTTCTTCATCGCCACCGCCAACGTCATTCACACCGTACCGCCAGCCTTGCAGGACCGCATGGAAGTGATCCGCCTCTCCGGCTACACAGAGGCGGAAAAGCTGGAGATCGCCAAACGATTCCTCGTTCCCAAGCAAACGAAAGCCTGCGGCCTCGAAGGCACCAACGTCAAGTTCGAAGACCCCGGGCTGCTGGCGTTGATCCAGGGCTACACGCGCGAGGCCGGCGTCCGCAACCTCGAACGCGAGATCGGCAACATCTGCCGGAAGATCAGCCGTCTGATCGTCAATGCCCAATCCGCGGCGGAAGTCAAACAGGAACAGGCGGACGCGCTCGCGGCCGCAACTGCCTCTGCTTCCCGCAAGCGCGGCCCGGCCAGCGCTAAGCAGAAGCCGGGCGAGACGGTCGAAAAGCCCACCGCAGTGGAAAGGGTCACACTGCCGCAGGCGGTTGTGGGCGCGTCCAAGGTTTCCGAGTTCCTCGGGCCGATCCGGTTCCGCGACATGGAAACCAGCAAGAAGGCCGAGGTGGGCGTCACCGTAGGATTGGCCTGGACCGAAGTGGGCGGCCAGGTCCTGACCACCGAGGCAACCATTATGGAGGGCCGCGGCCGGCTGATGACCACCGGCAAGCTGGGCGACGTGATGCAGGAGTCGGCCCAGGCGGCTATGAGTTTCATCCGTTCGCGCGCCTCTATGCTGGGCCTGCCGAAAGATTTCTACCGGCACCTGGATATTCACATCCATGTGCCCGAAGGCGCTATCCCGAAGGACGGCCCGTCGGCGGGAATTACCATCGCCACTACGATTGCCAGCGCGCTCACGAAAATTCCGGTCCGCGGCGACGTGGCGATGACCGGCGAAATCACTCTGCGCGGCAGGGTCTTGCCGATCGGCGGAGTCAAAGAGAAGTTGCTCGCTGCGCACCGCCACGGCATGACCGAAGTCGTCCTCTCGCGCGATAACGAGAAGGATCTCGTCGACGTTCCGGCGAACATCCTTAAGGACATGCGGGTCAGCTTTGTGGACTCGATGGATGAGGTACTGCGGATCGCCCTGGCCGGTGATCTCGATGCGCTCTCCATCGAAACGGTCGGGCCGCCGAGCGTTGACGCGGCCGTCGAGCTCGGCTCGGACGAGACCCGCGCCCAGTGAGAGTTCGTTGTTTATGGGGAGCCTGCGTTGGAGTCTCCGGCTGAGTTCCTGCTAAGTGCGGTCCGGCCGGAGCAGTTTCCACCGGAAACGCTTCCCGAAGTTGCCTTCCTGGGGAGGAGCAATGTTGGCAAATCCACGTTGCTCAATTGCCTCACCGGTCAAAAGGCGCTGGCCTTTAGTTCCTCCACTCCGGGCCGGACCCAGGCGGTGAATTTCTTCCGGATCGATGGGAGGATCATCTTCGTCGATCTCCCAGGATACGGCTATGCCACTGCGCCGCAGCATTTGTCGCGAATGTGGGGCCAGACGGTGGATGCGTACCTGCTCGAGCGGCGGAGTTTGAAGCTGTGCGTGTTCCTGCTGGATGCTCGGCGGGGCTGGATGGGACCGGATCTCCAGCTCAAGGAGTGGCTTGATACTCGCCGGCAAACTTACGTGGTAGTCGCCACTAAGGTGGACAAGCTGAATCAGAAGGAAAGACATCAGAGCCAGATTGCGATCCGCAAGCATTATCCGAGCGCGGAATTGATCTGGTTCTCGGCCGTTACCGGCCAAGGAGTGAAGGAACTTTGGCAAGCGATCTCGAAAACAACGGGAAATTGACTCCCGACCCCGCAGTCCCGGAGACCGCTCCGGCGCCGGAGGAGAATTTGGATTCAGCCGCGCGCGAGAATCAGGCCGCAAATAACCGCCGCCGTTCCGCCGAGGGCCGGCCCAACAACCAGGCGGGAGAACGAAGCGACAAAGCCGAGCGCAGTGACCGCGCCGCTCCCCCGGCCGCTGCCGCTTCGCCGGTCGCTCCTCCTGCCGCCGTCGAACCGCCTCGCGAAACAACGGGCGCGCTGAACAAGCGCGGGAATCTCGATTTGAGCGAGCTCAAGGAGATGAGCATCACCCAGCTCAACAAGATCGCCCGCGACCTGGAGATTCCAGGCGTGGCCGGTCTACGCAAGCAGGAGTTGATCTTCAAAATCCTTCAGGCACAGGCCGAAAAGGCCGGGCTGATCTTCTCCGAGGGCGTGCTCGAGTGCCTGCCCGACGGCTTCGGCTTCCTGCGCGCGCCGGAATATAACTATCTGCCCGGTCCCGACGACGTCTACGTTTCACCGTCGCAGATCCGGCGCTTCGACCTGCGCACCGGCGACACGGTCAGCGGCCAGATCCGTCCGCCCAAGGAAGGGGAACGCTACTTCGCCCTCATCAAGGTCGACGCGATCAACTTCGAGCCGCCCGAACAGGCCCGCAACAAGATTTTCTTCGACAACCTGACGCCGCTCTATCCCAACGAGCGCATCCGGCTCGAAACCACCAAGGACAACCTTTCCGGCCGCATCATGGACATGCTCACCCCCCTCGGCAAAGGCCAGCGCGGGCTGATCGTCGCCGCGCCCCGCACCGGCAAAACCATGATGCTCCAGTCCCTCGCCGCCTCTATCGCGGCCAACCACCCGGAGATCGTGCTCATCGTCCTGCTGATCGACGAGCGTCCCGAGGAAGTTACGGACATGCAGCGCTCGGTCAAGGGCGAAGTCATTAGCTCGACCTTCGACGAGCCCGCCTCGCGCCACGTCCAGGTCGCCGAAATGGTCATCGAAAAGGCCAAGCGCCTGGTCGAGCACAAGCGCGACGTCGTGATCCTGCTCGACTCCATCACGCGCCTCGCCCGCGCCTACAACACCGTCGTTCCACCCTCCGGCAAAGTCCTCTCCGGTGGCGTCGACTCCAACGCCCTCCAGCGTCCCAAGCGCTTTTTCGGCGCGGCGCGCAACATCGAGGAAGGCGGCTCGCTGACCATCGTCGCCACCGCGCTCATCGATACCGGTTCGCGCATGGACGACGTCATTTTCGAGGAGTTCAAGGGCACCGGTAACATGGAAATCCATCTCGACCGGAAGCTCGTCGATAAGCGCACCTTCCCGGCCATCGACATCAATAAGAGCGGCACGCGCAAGGACGAATTGCTCATCCCGCGCGAAGAACTCAACCGCATCTGGGTCCTGCGCAAGGTGCTCGCTCCTTTGTCCCCTGTCGAAAGCGTGGAGCTGCTGCTCGACAAGCTGGCCAAGACGCGCGCCAACGCCGAGTTTCTGGCCTCGATGAGCGGCTAAAGTGGATACAGGCGGTGACCCGCCTCATCCCCTGAGCCATGGGCCGCATTCGAGTTCTCTCCGACCAGGTCGCCAATAAGATCGCCGCCGGCGAAGTCGTCGAGCGCCCCGCCTCGGTAATCAAGGAGCTTCTCGAAAACTCCCTCGACGCCGGCGCCACCGACATCCGCATCGAGGTCGAGGCCGGCGGCCGGCGTCTGCTGCGGATCGCCGACGACGGCTGCGGCATGATGCGCGACGACGCCTTGCTGGCCTTCGAGCGCCACGCCACTTCGAAACTCTCTTCGGTAGACGATCTGAACGCCATCGCCACGCTCGGTTTCCGCGGCGAAGCGTTGCCCTCCATCTCGTCCGTCTCGCGCCTCGTGCTGGAAACCCGCGCTCAGGACGAGCGCGTCGGCACGCGCGTCGAGATCGCCGGAGGCCGCTTGCTCGATTGCGCCGAGTTGGCCTTCCCCGGCGGCACCACGATCACCGTCCGCGACCTCTTCTACAACGTGCCCGCGCGCAAGAAGTTCCTGCGCAGCGAGCAGACTGAACTGGCGCATATCGCCTCGCTGGTGACCCATTACAGCCTGGCGCACTGCGACAAGAGCTTCACCCTGACCCACGCCGCCAAGGAACTCCTTCGCGTGACCCCCGTCGGCGGGTTGCGCGACCGCGTTTTCCAGGTCTTTGGCGCCGAGACTTTGGAAGACCTCGTCGATCTCGGCCACCGCGCGACCATTCTCACCGCGGAATCGGAGCCGGCCCGGTTCGCCCTGCGGGGTTTTATCTCGCGCCCGCAGGTGCAGAAGAACAACCGCAACTCGGTCTTCCTCTTCGTCAACGGGCGGCTGATCCGCGACCGTACGCTGCTCCACGCCATCTCGGCCGCTTATCACAACCTGATGCCGCCGGCCTGTTACCCCTTCGCCATGCTCTTCGTCGAGTGCGACCCGGGCGAAGTGGACGTCAACGTCCATCCTTCGAAAACCGAGGTCCGTTTCCGCCACGCCAGCTTCGTGCACGACTTCGTGCGCGACCAACTGCGGGAAACCCTGGTCGCCGCCCGGCCCGCGCCCAGCGCGCCGCTGCCCGTGAGCCCGCTCTCGTCCTACCCGCCCCAGCCGGGCGCGCGACTGCCGTATTCGGAGTTCACCCAGTCGCTCGAGAACATGCGCTTCGACGAGGCTCGCAACGTGTTGCCCGGCGAGCCCTCGGTCTCCGCCTCGATCCTCGAACGGCAGAGCTTTCCCGACGCTTCCGGCTCCTTCCTGCAACCGCCGCCCGGCCCCGCCCAGCGCTTCGACTTTCCAGTCGGTGCCATCCCGTTGGACGTGGTAGACCTGCCTCCCGCGGCTGCCGAAATGCTGCGCCTAAAGGTGCCGGAGACACACGCCGGCCTGCCCGCCGGTCTCAATCTCGACGTGCCCCAGTCCATGGTCCAGCTCGCCGATTTGCGCGTGCTCGGCCAGGTCTACGACAGCTTCATCCTGGCCGCCGGTTCTGACGGGCTGTGGATCATCGACCAGCATGTCGCCCACGAGCGCATTCTCTTTGAGCGCAACCTCGCGCGCCAGGCCGCGGGCAAGGTCGAGCAGCAGCGTCTGCTGATGCCCATCGTGCTTCCGTTGACTCCCGCGCAGCAGGTGGAATACGACCGCATCGCCGCCGACCTGGCCACGGCCGGTTTCGAGACCGAGCCCTTCGGCAATCGCACCATCGCCGTCAAGGCCGTTCCCGCGGACCTCGAACCCGGCGGCGTGGAAAGTACGATCTACGAGATCCTCGAGATCGCCGAGAGCGAATTGCGCCGCGTCTCGGTCGACGATCTGCGCCGTGGCATTGCGGCCTCGCTGGCCTGCCGCGCGGCCATCAAGATCAACACGCCGCTCGACCGGGCCAAAATGGAGTACCTGCTGCGGGAACTGGCCCGCACCGCCTGCCCGATGTCCTGTCCCCATGGCCGCCCCGTCGCGCTGCGCTACTCCACGCGCGACATCCTGCGCAGTTTCCATCGCATCTAGGCCGCACTCGGTTCACCGCAAGCGCGGATAGAATGGGACTGATCGTCCGGACAGAACCATGACCAGCAAGGCTCTTCTCTTCCACTCATTGGCGGCGGTCTGTGTCCTCGCGGGCACGGCCTTCGCGCAATCCCCTAAACATGCCTTCGCCATCGACGGCGAACGCTTCCTACTCGATGGCAAGCCGTTGCAGATCCGCTCCGGGGAGCTGCACTACCCGCGCGTGCCGCGCGAATACTGGCACGACCGCATGCAGAAGATGCGGGCTCTCGGACTGAATACGCTGACCACCTACGTCTTCTGGGACCTGCATGAGCCGCGGCCCGGTGTGTTCGACTTCACCGGCAATCTCGATCTCGGCGCCTTCCTTAAGGCGGCGCAGGAAGAGGGCCTGTTCGTATTGCTGCGGCCCGGTCCCTACGTTTGCTCGGAATGGGATCTGGGCGGGTTGCCTTCCTGGCTGCTGGCAAATGAGCAGATGAAGATCCGTTCGAGGGATCCACAGTTTCTGGCCGCCGTCACGCGCTACATGCGGAAGGTCGGTGAGATCGCCGCGCCGCTGCAGATCACGCGCGGAGGGCCAGTGCTCATGGTTCAGGTCGAGAACGAGTATGGCTCCTACGGCAGTGACCACGACTACATGCGCGCCATCCAGACCTCCATCCGCGACGCCGGTTTCGACGTCCCGCTCTACACCTCCGATGGCGCGGAGGAGAGTGATCTGAAGGGCGGCACGCTGCCGGACGTCCTCTCGGTCATCAACTTCAGCGCGAGCGATAGTCCGGAGGGCCAGTTCTCCAGTTTCGCGAAGTTCCGCACCGGCGTTCCAAAGATGGTCGGAGAGTTCTGGACGGGCTGGTTCGACCACTGGGGCGAGACTCACCACCTGACCAATCCCGCTAAAGAGGCGGCGAACCTGGAATGGCTGCTCTCGCGCGGCATCAGCTTCAACCTTTACATGGTCCACGGCGGATCGAGTCCGGGACCCATGGCCGGGGCGAACTTCTCCGACCGTTATGAACCGGACATTTCGAGCTACGACTACGATGCGCCGATCGACGAAGCCGGCCGGCTGACCCCCAAATTCTTCGCCTTGCGCGAAGTGATCCGCAAGCATCTGAGCCCGGACGAGACGCTGCCCGAACCCCCGGCGCCCCTGCCCGTAGTCGAGACACCGCGCATCCAGTTTAAGGCCGGCTCGCCGCTCGCGCGATTGCTCGGCGCTCCGGTGCGCGGCGAATCGCCGAAGCCGATGGAGATGCTGGGCCAGGCCTACGGCATGGTGCTCTACCGGCACGCCGTGGACCAGGCCGCCAGTGGAAAGCTCGAGTTGAACGAGGCCCGCGACTATGCGCTGGTCTCTCAGGGCGGCAAGCTCCTGGGGATCCTCGACCGGCGCAAGAAGGAGACCAGCCTCGACGTTTCACTCACGGCGGGCGCTCCGCTGGAGATCCTCGTCGACGCCATGGGGCGCGTCAATTTCGGCGCGCGCCTGGTGGATGACCGCAAGGGCATCGTCGGTAGCGTGAAGCTGAACGGCCAGGAGTTGAAAGGCTGGGAGATGTTCCCGCTGCCGCTCGAAAACCTCCACAAGCTCAAGTTCAAGACCGGCCGGGTGCAAACGGGCCCGGCCTTCTACCGCGCGCATTTCGATCTGAAGCCGATGGGCGATACCTTCTTCGATATGCGCGGCTGGGGTAAGGGATACGTCTGGGTGAACGGCCACAACCTCGGCCGCTACTGGGGGGTGGGTCCCCAGCAGTCGCTCTACTGTCCGGCGGTTTGGCTGAAGATCGCGGACAACCAGATCATCGTGCTCGATCTCGACGCCAACGCTGCACGGACGTTGCAGGGACACGTGAACCCGGTGTGGGCAACGCCCGGCAATTAGCCGCGTGCAAAGAGGAGGTATTCAAATGACGCGCAGAGACGTGATGAAGACACTCGCCGCAACGGCCGCGCTGCCGGCTGCGGCCGCCATGCAGACGGATGGGTTGAAAATCCGGCACGTGGATATCATCCACCACACGCACACCGATTTCGGCTACACGGATATGCCGTCCCTGGTCCGCGATCTCCAGGTGCGGTTCCTGGACGCCGCCCTCCAGACCTGTCTCAACGACCAGCACTTCCGTTGGACCGTCGAAGGCACGGTGGCCCTGGACGACTGGTGGCGCGGCGCGCCGCCCGCGCGCCGGAGCGACCTCTTGCGCATGGTCCAATCCGGGCAGATGGACGTCATGGCGATGGGCTTCAACCAGACGCCCTTCCTCAACGCGCTCGAGTGGCGGCAAGCGCTCGACTGGCTTCCGCCCGATCTGTTGCGCGCTGTGAATCCGCAGGCCGCCATGCAGAACGACGTCAACGGGTTCCCCCGCGCCGGAGCGATGCTGCTGCTCGACCGCGGCATCCGGCGTCTGCTGATGGGCATCAATCCCGACAGCGGCGGGCCGCCCTTCCAGCGCCCGTCGGCCTTCTGGTGGAAGATGCCGGACGGACGCCGCATGTTCGTCTGGCTCGGCGATCACTACGGCACGGCGTACAGTTACTTCGAAGCGAACTACTGGCAGCGCGGCCAGGCCAAGGCGGCCGACGCCACGCTCGGTCCACCGCGCGCGGGCGACGTTCTGCGCACGGACGCGGCTTCGCTGCGCGTCTGCCAGGCGCATCTCCACGAACGTTTGCGGAAGCTCGAAGCCGCCGGCTACGCGCACGACCGGCTCATCGTTTCGTACACCAATGCGTGGCGCTGGGACAACGATGTGCCGTTCCCGCCGCTGTCGGCCTTCGTCGCCGCCTGGAACGCGCTGGGGCTCACACCCGACCTGCGCCTCACCACCGCCACCCAAGCCGTGCTAGACATGGAGCGCGCCGCCGGCGGCGCCGTGCCCACGCTCGAAGGCGAGTGGACGGACTGGTGGGCCAACGGCGATGCCGGCGGTCCGCGCGAACTCGCGGCCAGCCGCGCCGCCAAGCGCAACATCGCCGCGGCGCTCGCGCCGGTCTGGGGCGCGCCGTCGGAGCAGGTCACTAAAAAAACGTCGCAGATGCTGAAGGATCTGTGCCTGTTCGACGAGCACACGTTTGGCGCAAACATCTCCGTCTCCGAGCCGGACTCGCCCTTCACGCTCGCCCAGTACGCGGAGAAGAGCCTGACCGCATATCGCCCCATGGGCCACAGCGAATGGTTGTTGGGGCAGCGGGCGCGCGTCCGGCTCGCCGCCGAGCCCGCCGGCCTCTACGTGGTCAACACCGCGCGCGAGCCGTACAGCGGATGGGCCACTCTGCAGGCCGCGGCCATCCGCGATGGCACGAAAATCCCGCAAATCGGCAATATGGCCCGATTCTGGGTCGAGTACCTTGGCCCGTCGAACATCCGCCATATGAAGCGCGAGGAATTGGAAGCGCCGGGCATTGCGTCGCCGGCCAAACCCGGCATGCAAACCGACTCCGCCGGCTGGCCTGTGTCGGCCGTCTGGCCGGGCATGCAGGAGCCCCTATTCACTGCCGGTTTGGGCGATTTCCTCGCCGTCACTGTCGTCCCGCCGGCCGATCGCGGAACCATCGAGCGCATGCACTCGACGCCCGATCCAGCCGCGCGGGAGAAGCTGCGCGCCGAAGCCTTCCGCCAGATTCCCGCGACCTACGGCGCCACCCAGGTCGAGGAAACGCCGCACACTCTGGTCTGCACGCAGCCGGTGAATCATCCGCGTCTGGAGAAAGCGACCCGCCGCCTGGAGCTATGGAAGCGCGAGCCGCGCGGCCGCCTCAGCCTGCGTTTCGACCGCATCTCCTCACCCGCGCCCGAAGTCTTCTACCTCAACTTCGCCTTCCCCGTGGAGCGGGTTCTGCCCGTGTTTTCGAATGGGGGCGTGCCTTTCACGCCGTATGATGACCAGTTGAAGGGCACCTGCCGCGATTACTACGCCATCGACTCGTGGGCCCGCTACAAGAGTCCTCAAGGTGAATGGCTGTGGGTGACGCGAGACGCCGCGCTGGTCACCGTCGGCGGGCCGCATACGCTGCTGCGCCGCACCACCGCGCCACCGGACACCAACCGCATCATGGCCATGCTCTTCGACAACTTCTGGCACACCAACTTCGTCGCCAACAGCAGCGGAACGATGGAGTTTCAGTTTGAACTGCTGTGGCGGAAGCAGATCCCCGACCCGGATGCGGCAGCGGAGACGCTCGTGTCGACGCCCGTCGTCGTCATCAATCCCGCCAATCCGGCATCGCCCGAGCTGATGAAGAGCCTGTTCACGCCTTAGCGTCGGCACACGGGAGAATCACCTCCGTTTGCGCCGCGGTTGCTGGCGGTTGCTCCAGCCGCGTTTTCCCCTCAGCGGCTAAGAGTCGCCGTTGACCCGGGCGCGGCATCCTGCGCAGCCTGAGCGAGGCCGGCCGGCTGGCCGGTAATGAGCCGCGCGCGGCGATTGAAAGTGAAGTACTGGAAAGCCCACTGGATGAAGACCAGCAGCCGGTTTTGGAATCCGACGAGATACATCAGGTGGACGAAGAGCCACGCCGTCCAGGCCAACCACCCACTCAGCTTCAGCCCTGCGATCAGGGCCACGGCGGATGCGCGGCCAATCGTGGCCATGCTCCCGTGGTCGTGGTAGTGGAACGGCCGCGTGGATCTCCCCTTCAGCCGTGCCTTGATCAGGCCCGCGACGTATTCGCCTTGTTGCATCGCCACCGGCGCTACGGCCGGCAGCGCGGCAGTCCCTGTCGTCGTGGCGCCCGCCAGATCGCCGATGACGTAGATCTCCGCGTGACCGGGAACCGCCAGGTAAGGTCCTACCGTGACGCGGCCGGCCCGGTCGAGCGCCGCTCCGGTCTTCGTGGCGAGAATCGCACCCAGTCCTGAAGCCTGCACCCCGGCCGCCCACAGGACGGTCCGCGATTCGATTCTGCGGTGTTGGCCGGCGACATCGAGGTCGACCCCCTGCGCATCGATCGCAACGACGTGAGCGCCCGTCAGCGGCAAGACCCCGAGCTTGGCCAGGGACGCCGCCGCCTTCTCCGACAAATCCGCCGGATAGAAGCCCAGAACGCGCGGCGAGGCCTCGATCAGGAAGATGCGCGCCTCCTCCGGGCGAATCGTGCGGAACTCGCCCCGCAGCGTGTCGTTCGCAATCTCGCCCAGCGCGCCGGCCAGTTCGACGCCGGTCGGACCGCCTCCGACGATGACGAACGTGAGCCACGCGTGGCGCCTGTCCGGGTCCGCCTCCTGCTCGCCGGCTTCAAACGCGGACAGGATGCGCCGGCGGATCTCCTGGGCGTCTTCCAGGGTCTTGAGCCCCGGCGCGACCTGGCCCCATCGCTCGTGGCCGAAGTAGAAGTGCCGCGAACCAGTGGCCAGAATCAGCGAGTCGTAAGGAATCTCACGGATGGGCGGAAGCTCCCCGACGGAGGAGATCTCCAGGTCACCCAGCCGCACCACGCGCCGCTCCACATCGATGTCCACGACTTCGCCGAGCAGTGTGTGGACGTTTTTCGCGTGCCGGAAAATCACCCTCAGCGGGTAGGCAATATCGACCGCCGACAATCCGCCCGTAGCAACCTGGTAGAGCAGCGGCTGAAAGAGATGGAAGTTGCGGCGGTCGATGAGTGTGACTTCGACCGGTTGGCGTCCGGAGGAACTCGAGGCCAACGTCCTGGCGGCATACAGCCCTCCGAACCCGCCCCCGACCACAACCACTCGATGAGACACGTAAGACTCCCTCGGATCGTCGCAAGCAGTTCTATTTCACGATGTTTGATGATTGGAACACGCGGTCCGCTTCGGTCCTGATCCGCGGACGGCGCCTCCCGTCGATTGGAGTTCTGACGCCCAGGGTGGGCCCGGTCCACTTGACCGCCCCACCGGCTCTGCCAGTTACAGATTCTGCATCGTCTGGAATGCGAGGGTTCTCACCAATGCCATGGCGCACTGCCCGGCATTGGCCGCTGGACCCGCGTAGATTCTGGCCAGTCGCACGCGCAGGATCCCGGCTTCAGAGGCATCGGCGCATCCCTGCACGGAGGCTCCAGCGTTCGGTCATGCAACCAGCCGCCAGCTTGGGAACGACCAGCCCCGTTCCCATCCACAGCGTGAGCCGACCGAGCGGCGGCGGATGCGCTAGTGTCGACGCCCGTCTTTATCATCAATGTCAATCCCGCCAATCCGCGCATGGCCCGAACTGATGAAGAGCCTGTTCACGCCCTAGACCATTTTCATCCCGCGTTATGAGGAAGACTCTTCCTAGAGCAGAACTGTGCCGCGTTTGGGATGGCGTGAAACTGGGGCAGAGCGGAATAGTTGAATTGCGATCCGATGCATCCCACCTGCATTCAGGGCGCGAGAAATCACAACACTATCATCCAGTCAGATCGCAATTTGCCGCCGGTCGAATGGCGCAAAGCACTGAAAGGCAGTTGGCTATTGAGCAAGATGCGTGCAGGGAGGCGCTTGCCTAATCAAGTTGCGAAGTATAACGATTGCCGTAGTTTTTCAATAAGTCATTTTGATTCAGTCCGTTAACGGCCCGTGGTAATAGTCGATGCGGCGCAAAAAACGGGGACAGCCACCGCTTTTCGCACGAAGCCGCATTGATGCTAAAAGACTTGCCACAGCGAAAAACGGTGACTGTCCCCGCTTTTTGCCTTCGACGCACTTTTAACACGGGCTGTTAACGGTGGCGCGGGCCCTATTTCTTTTCCGTCCTATTCCCCAGTTTTTGTATTCCCTATTTCTCTGTTTCAATTTTGTTATCGCTTGATAAGAAAAATGGATTTCGAATTTCTTATCTGATGATAACGACTATTTTTTTGTTTTATGTACTATCGCCATGTATGATGTTTTCACAGATCGGACATAGGGTGTCCGGTCGTCTCGCGGAGCAGTTCCCTAGGTGATGACTCTTTCAAGCACTGAGCCCGGCTTTCTAGCGAAGCCGGGCTCTACCCAGGCTCCGCCGTTGAAGCGGAGATCCAGGCTGTTTTAACTGAATTCAGAAAGGGGGTCGAACTTGAACGGGAGTGGAAAGGTCAGGCATTTGATGTTCAGGCTATTGGCAGGCCTCCTCGCGGCCTGCGCGGCACTGTGCGCGCAGAGCAATTCCGCCACCTTGAGCCGGCGAGTTCAGGAGCCTTCGCAGATGTTCGTCGCCGTTCCGCAAGTCAGTTTTGGACGTAATTCCGTCGATGGGCCTGGTATGCGAACGATATACCTGGCGCCGCTCCATTCCTTCGCGGTCGCGGAACGCGTGCGCCTGGAGCTTCGCGCCGAGTCCTTCAATGCGCTGAACTACTCGAACTGGGGCACGCCGAACCGCTTTGTCAACCCGCCGCAATTCGGCACTATCACGGACGCCGCTGCACCTGGCCGCGAAGCCCAGTTGAGTGCCAGGCGTTCTTTCTGAGGCTTCCCATGGAAGAGCAAGACAACACGATTCGCCGCCGCAGTCTTCTAAAGACAGCGGGATTCTTTGCCGCAGCAGGCGTGCCGCTGGCCGCTGCGGCGTTCATCGCGCGGCGCACCAAGGTCTCGGGCAGGATCTACAAGCGTGCGTGGTGGATCAAGAAAGTGAGGCGCCCAACGCTCAGCGAGAAAAATGCCGCATTCCAGCGCTTCTCGGGAGATAACATCTTCGAGATTTACAAACCCTTAAAGGCCGCACGTGAGGGCGCCACAGCCTTCGAGTCTGAACAAGCGGAGAAGCGGACGCGGCTGGCCAAGTGGATGAACAAGGGGCAGCCCGGTTTCAGCCTGCGCGATCACCAGCTGAGTGAAGGCGCGTGGACTCTGATGCACTCGACCAAGCCCGGCGAGGGACTGTTGTCGTGGCGGCGCATCGCGGTCCGCACGCCGGCCGAATTGGGAGTCGCGCCGTACTCTGGGCCGCCCGCGGAAGCCGCGAAAACGGTGAAGGCGGCGGCGCGGCTCTATGGCGCGGGCGTGGCTGGCATTGCGGCGCTGAATGAGCAGTATGTCAACCTCCGCGAGAGCGGCAAGGACATCGTCTTTGAGGATGTCGACCTGCCTGAAGTCACGGACGAGAAGTTTGTGATTCCCCGGCGGATGAAGTGGGTGGTGGCGTTGGCGATTCCGATGGATCTCGACCTGCTCTCTCACGCGCCGACGGCCGTCGGCGATGCGGCCACCGGTCTCGGATACAGCCAATCCGCGTTCGCGGTGGCGTCGCTCGCTGAGTTCATTCGCGGCCTGGGCTATCAGGCCATTCCGAGCGTGAACGATACGGCGCAGAGCGTCCCCTTCGCGATGGAAGCGGGACTGGGGGAGTTGAGCCGCTTGAACAAGCTCGTGACCCCGGAGTTTGGCCCGGCCGTGCGCCTGTGCAAGGTGTTCACCGACCTGCCCATGGCCTGCGACCAGCCGATCGATTTCGGCCTCGCCGCGTTCTGCCGTAAATGCCGGAGATGCGCCGAGGCCTGCCCGGCTGGGGCGCTGTCTTTCGAGGACGAGCCGAGCTTCAAGGTCGTCGGTCCGTGGAACAACCCCGGGCACAAAGCGTGGTTCGAAGATTCCTATAGCTGCTTTGCGCACTGGCAAGCGGTGGGCACCGGTTGCGCGGTCTGCCTCGCCAGTTGCCCGTTCACCAAAGCCGCCCAGTCCTGGGTCCACGAAGCCGCAAAAGCCGCGATCTCGATGACCCCCGCAACCGACGGCCTCTTCCGAAGGATAGACGACATTTTCGACTCAAATGGCAACCGCGAACCCGAGTGCTGGTGGAGGGACGCATGATCGACGTTGCGCGTGCGAGGCTAACGACCTCTCCCAGCGTGGCGACTGCGTTTGTCCCTGCGCTGGAAACGCGCGTCTCGCGCGGGGCAGGGCATGGCGTCATGAACTCGTGCCAATGTCAACGGCACCATTTGCGAGTCCGGGACAGACCCGACGCGCACATCCGCAGCGCGAGCCGACTGAGCGGCGGCCAACGCCAGAGGGCGGCTCCTTTCTTTTGGTAGTTGTTTCGGATTAGTATTTTCAGCCAATTGTACTGTACTTTTCTTTCCGGTTACTATCGATGCCAACACTGGGTTCTAAAAAAATGAAAACACTGGGTTTTTTCTCTTTGCTTCTCGTGTGCCCTTGGGGCTACGCACAGGATCCAACCGGCGTTCTGGAAGGCCAGGTGTTCGATCCGGCGAATGCTGTCGTGATACATGCCGTCGTTACGGCGCAGAACGCCCAGACGGGTTTCTCTGCGACGCAGCAATCCGGAAAGGACGGATCGTTTCACTTCTCGTCCCTGCCGGTCGGGGACTACGAATTGCGGGTCGCCGCCGTGGGCTTCGCGCCGTTCACTGTGGCCGGCATTCACATTGACATCAACCGCACCGTGCGCTTCCCCGCCAATCTGGTGATCGCCGGCGGCCGGAGCGAGGTGAACGTGACGGCCAGCGGCGCTAGCGCCGATCTGAACACGGCGATCGGCAACGTGGTCACTTCGCAGGAGGCGACGGATTTGCCGCTCAATGGCCGCAACTTCACGCAGCTCGGTCTGCTGCAACCCGGAGTCGCACCGATGACCGCGGGGCTTTCCGAAGCGGGCGGCCTGCTGCGCAGTGGGCAGGCCTACGCGGTCAACGGCCAGCGGCCGGAATCCAACGGCTACGTTCTGGATGGAGCGGCGAATGTGAACAGCGTGGATGGCGGCTTCGCGATTCGCACGCCGGTCGATGCCATTGCCGAATTCCGGATTCTGACCTCGAATGCACCGGCGGAATATGGCGGCACCAGCGGTGCGACTACCAGCGTCGTTACGCGCTCCGGCGGCAACGCATTTCACGGTACCGTTTATGATTTCCTGCGCAACAATGCCTTCGATGCCCGCAATTTCTTCGCGTCTACCGTGGAGCCGCTGCATCAGAATCAATACGGCGCGACTCTCGGTGGTCCGATTCGGCGCGATCGCGACTTCTTCTTCGCCTACTTCGAAGGCCTGCGCGACCGGCAGGGCGAGACCGAAACCGCGACCGTCCCCACACCAGCGCAGCGGCAGGGCGATTTCAGTGGCCAACCTTCTCCATTGATCAACTACTTCACCGGAGCACCTGTGCCGGGCGGCGTGCTGCCGGCCTACATGTTGAATTCGATTTCGCTCAATGCGCTGAACTTCTACCCGCTGGGCAACACGTCGCCGTCGCTGTACACCTCGACGCAGCTACTGACCAATAACTACGACCAGGGCGGGGCGCGGCTCGACCACTACTTCGGCAATGGCGATTCGCTATTTCTCCGCTACGCAATTTCGAACGCGCATTATATTGATCCGCTACCGATTGACGGCGCCAACGTGCCCGGCTTTCCGACGGAGAACGATACGCTCACACACTCGGCCGTGATCTCGAGTACGCATCTCTTCTCGCCGCGCACCGTCCAGACCGCGCGGGTCGCTTTTTTCCGTAATAATTTCGAGTTCGATCAGCGCCTCAACCACGACCTGCCCAGCACGCTCGGCTTCACGTATCAGCCCACGCTCGGCATCGCTGCCGGGCCGCCCTATCTGATTGTCAGCGGATACGCCAGCGTCGGCGACCCAATTACCGGACCGCGCAACACGCACCAGAACACCTACGAAGCGAACTACTCCCTCGCACACATCGCGGGCAAACACAGCTTCAAGGCCGGCGCCGAGTTCAGCCGCACCCAGTTGAATCTGGTTTACGGAATTGCGACCAACGGGTTCTTCGTCTTCGCGCCGTTTCCTTTTAGCGACTCCTTCGCCAGTTTCCTGACGGGCCAATCCGTCGAATTCTTCCAGGGCGGCGGGCAGTTCGATCGCGGGTTGAGGAATTATGTCGCGGCCGGATACGCGCAAGACGAGTGGCGGATCGCCCGGCGCTTCACGCTGAACTATGGCCTGCGTTATGAAATCAATTCTCCCTATACCGAGATCCGCAACCGGCTGAACGAGTGGGCCCCCGGCCAACAGTCGACCCTGTATCCCAATGCGCCTCCCGGACTGCTTTTCCCCGGCGATCCGGGGGTGGCCGCGGGGATCATACCCAACTATTACAAGGGCCTGATGCCGCGCGTAGGCGTCGCCTGGGATCCGCGAGGCGACGGCAAAACCACGATTCGCGCCGCGTATGGCATTTTCTACGACTCCTTCACGAATGGCGTCGGCGGCCCGCTTCAGGCGCCGGTCAGCGCCCTCCCGTGGACGCAGGCCGTCCAGGTCGCGGGCCCCGGTTTCGATATCGCCAACCCCTGGGGCAGCCAGCCGCCCCCGTTCGCGAACCTGGCGTTCGCCACACCGGCCACCGTTTTGACGGTCGATCGATCGTCGCGGCCTCCCTATGCCCAGGATTGGAACTTCTCCATTCAGCGCGTGCTCTCGCATGACTATTTGCTCGACGTGCGCTATGTCGGCAACAAGGGGACGCGGCTGCCGCGCATGGTCGAAGCGGATCCATCGGTCTACGCGCCCGGCGAGAACGCGGACAATGTCGATCAGTACCGCGTGTACGCCGGCTGCCCCGGAGCGGGCGGACCCTGCAACTACGCCTCGGTCGGTCTGATCAGTAATGAGGCCAACTCGACTTATCATTCGTTGCAGGTGGCCTTGTCGCGCCACTTCTCCAATGGCCTGGGCTTCCTCGCTTCGTATTGGTTTTCGAAGAGCCTCGACGATGTCTCTTCGTTCAACCTCTCGGGCTCCGCCACAACGCTCGTCGCCGGCGAGAACGACCTGGCGCAGAATCCGTTCAACCTCGCCGCCGAACATGGGCCTTCGCTCTTCGACGCCCGCAACCGCTTGTCGATCAGCGCCAACTATCGCCTGCCCCAGTGGAAGCAAGCGCCCCGCGCGGCCGCGCTGGTGCTGAATGGGTGGCAGTTGAACGGCATTGGCACTTTCTCTTCCGGGACGCCGTTTACGGTTTATGACAGCGCCAATGTCTCGCTACAAGGATCCGCTCCCGAGATCACCGGCTTCTATTCGAGCCGGCCGGATCTGATCAGCGATCCCAACGCCGGTCCGCATACTGTCAATCAGTGGGTCAGCCCGGCTGCATTCCAACGCCTCGACCCGGTTGCGCAGGCCGGTCAATTTGGCAATGAGGGACGCAACGTCGTGCGCGGTCCCGGACTGGCCGATGTCGATCTTTCCCTTCTGAAGGATTTCAACTTAGGCGAATCGAAACGGCTGCAATTCCGCATCGAAAGCTTTAACGTCGCCAACCACGCGAACTTTTATCTGCCGGATGACGACATGGCGTCGCCGACGTTTGGCCGGATTTTGCAGGCCGGTTCGCCGCGGCTCTTGCAATTGGCGCTGAAGCTGGTTTATTAGTGGCCAGTAGCAGAGAAAACGTATGTTGTTTCCGAGCCGTTGTTTCCGAGCCGTTGTTGCCGAGCCGTTGTTGCTGAGCCGCGACCGTCAGGGAGCGGTTCTTCGTCGTGACTGAGCCGCACCTGTGAAGGAGTGGTTCTGCGTTGGTTCCGAACCGTGACTGAATGGACGATTCTTCCGCATAGTAACGTGTTCACAGCGACAAGCCTTTAGGAGCAATCGAGAAGTGATGTCCAACGACAAACCGCCCCAAGACCAGCCCAAGATGGAGCCGATGTTTCTGCCGGGCGTCGAGCAGAACCCGAAGCCCGGCTCCTTCACCGATAGCATTCGCACGCTGCAGCGGCAGGGTGCGGAGTATCCGCAAATCTGGCACATGTTCGCCTATCTGCCCCAGGCGACCACCCATCTGGCGCAGTTCACGCACGAAATCCTGCGCGGCCCCGGTCCCTTCAGCCCGGGCATCCGCGAGCTGATCGCCGCCTATACGTCCTATCGCAACGATTGCCCGTTTTGAGTGAAGTCCCACGCCGCAGTTGCGGCGGAACTGTTGGGTAGCGAAGAACTGGTCTGGTCCGTGTTGCGGGATCTGGAAACCTCGGCGCTGGACGAGAAACACAAGGCCCTGTTCCGATTTGTCGACAAGGTGAATCACGACTCGCCGAGAATTACAGCCGCAGTTATGCAACCGCTCTACCAGGCCGGGTGGGATGACGATGCGATCTACTTCGCCATCACGGTCTGCGCGCTGTTCAATTTCTATAACCGCTGGATCGACGCGAGCGGCGTGCACGCTCTATCGGATGAAGCGCATCGTCAGGGAGGAAAACGGACCGCATTGCACGGCTATGCTCGCGACTAGTGTCATGTCTCGCAGATTTCTTGATAATCACCGGCCATCCGCCGTGGCGCAGGCACTCGTGCCTGCCGCGTCGACACTCGTGCCGACGCTCGGCCGGCGTTGTAATTGCTTGACTGAGACAGTACACTAGCGCGCTTCCATTCGATCTGGCTGGCTCACCGAATATGTACGCTGACAACACCCCGTATAGTCAACCAGGGCGGCGCTCTCAGTTCCTTTCTTACGCCGCCCTGGTCTTTTTGTGCCTCATCGCCTGCGCCACCATCGCCGTCCCGCTGTACGTGATCCGGCCCTTTCGCGCGCAGAGCGCGGCCGCCCTGGCGGTTGCTCTGAGCGTGCGCCGATGGGGGCCCTGGCTCGCCCCGCTGTGCGCCGCCGCGAGTATTCCCTTCATGCTCCGAATATGGCGCATCGCCCGGCGCTGGACCGCCCGCGCGCCGTCCGCCATCCTCTGCGCGTTGACCATCCTCTTTGCAGTGCTGGTTCAGATCAACATCTACGAGATCATGTTCCACCCGGTCGAGGGTTTGCGATTCGTCACCGCCAGTCGATCGAAGGTGCTGGACGACGACATGGTGCTCGCCATCTCGATCGGCGGCCAGTCCCGGGCGTACCCGATCCGCACCATCGGCTACCACCACATCGTCAACGACTGGGTTGGCGGCGTGCCCGTCGCGGCCACCTACTGCACGCTCTGCCACACCGGTCTGGTGTGGCGCCGCGACGTGAACGGGCGCGTATTGACCTTCCGCCTGGGCGGAATCAACAATCAGAATGCTCTGCTGCGCGACGTGGAGACGGGCTCGTTTTGGCAGCAATCCACCGGAATAGCGCTCAGCGGCCCGCTCGCTGGCACTCAATTGCAACTCGTTCCCGCCGACGAACTGACATTCGCCGCGTGGCGCAAGGAGTCTCCCCGCGGCACCATCATGGCGCCCGTCGCGCGATTCGAAAGCGAGTACGAGACTCGCGATTGGGACCAGCACATCGGCCGCTATCCGACGGTTGTCGACACGAGCAAGACGGGCATCGCGCCCCGCGAACTCATGCTCGGTGTCGTGGTCGGTCGGGCCAGTCGCGCCTATCCGCTGCAGCGCGTGCTCGAGCAGCATCTCGTGAGCGACAGTGTCGGCGGCCTGCCGGTCGTCCTCGTGGTCGGGCCGGATGGGAAATCGGTTCGCTGCTTCTCGCGAGCGATGCCCCGGCTGGCCATAGTTCCGGTGTTCTACCGCAAGCCGAATCCCGCGCCGCAGGAAGCTGCATCAGCGGCCGGCGGGTCCGCGGCGCTGTTCGTGGAGAGCGCGACCGGCAGCGAGTGGGACTTCCGCGGCTGCGCTGTCTCCGGACCGAGTGCCGGCGTTTGCCTGACGCCCATTCCGCTCACCAAGTGCTTCTGGTTCAACTGGCATCTGGATCACCCCCGGACCACGGTCTATGCACACTAGCACTAAGCTGCAGAAGTTGGCGTATGAAACCGCCCGCTTGCGCGCGCAGCGCCGTAACGCCTGCAGAGGCGCGAGCTTCAGAGCCGCGAGCTTCAGAGCCGCGACCGTAAGGGAGCCGGTGCCAGTTCTGAGCTGCGACGTAAGGGAGCCGGTGCCAGAACTCATGCAACCAAGAAGTAGCTGCCCACCACGAAAGCGGCTGAGTCACCGCGCATCCCGCAGCCTGCATCGTCGAGCCATGAATTCGACTGCTGATTCCAGGCCGCTGCCGCGCATCCCCAGACGGCCTGGGCGGTTCGGTCAATGTCTGTGAAACCTGAACCGTCCCGCGTGAGCGGCGCTTTCACGAACCCCGGCTGGCGCGTCGTGCTCGCCGCCTACTTTGGCGTCATGGTGAGTTTCGGCTCGCTGTTGGTTTTCACCTTCAGCATTTTCCTGAAACCGCTGAGCGCCGAATTCGGATGGAGCCGCGAATCCATTTCCGCCGCGTTCGGTTTCGCCGCCATCACCGTCGCCATCTGCTCGCCGCCGCTGGGGTCTCTGCTGGACCGCTACGGGCCGCGCCGGCTCATTCTCCCGTGCATGGCCGTGTTCGGGGTGGCCTTCGCCTCACTCGGTCTCCTCACGCCCCGCCTGTTCCATCTTTACGCGACTTTCGTTTTGCTCGGAATCGTCGGCAACGGCACGACCCAAATGGGCTACTCGCGCGCCGTTTCAACGTGGTTTGACCGCCGTCGCGGCCTGGCGCTGGCCCTGGTGATGGCCGGCGTCGGCACCGGCGCGATGCTCCTTCCACCGTTGGCGCAGACTCTGATTCACAGTTACGGCTGGCGCGCCGCCTACGGCCTGCTGGGCGCGCTGGTGCTGCTGTTCGGCCTTCCGTTGACCGCGCTATTCGTCCGCGAACGGCCGCGCGCGCCCGGTTCGGCCGCGCTCGAACTGGAGGGCCTCACGGTCGCGCAGGGCATCCGTTCCCGTTCCTTCTGGATTCTCATCGCCACCTTGTTTCTCGGCTCGATGAGCGTCAACGGCGCCATCACGCACCTCTCTCCGCTGCTCACCGACCGCGGCGTCTCCGCTGCAACGGCCGCGCTGGCCGCCTCGGCGCTGGGGCTGGCCAGCTTCTGTGGGCGCCTGTTGACCGGCTTCCTTCTGGACCGCTTCTTCGGGCCGCGCGTCGGTCTCTGTCTGCTGCTGATTACTGCGCTCGGCATCTTTCTGCTCTCCCTCGCCCGATCGGCGCCAGCAGGCATCGCCGCCGCCATGTTGATCGGGCTCGGCCTCGGCGCAGAGGCCGACATCACGCCCTATTTACTGACCCGTTATTTCGGCCTCCGCTCGTTTTCGACCCTATATGGATTCACCTGGTCGGCTTACGCGCTCGCCGGCGCCATCGGTCCCGTCGTCATGGGCCGGGCATTTGATGTCACCGGATCGTATGCCGCACTCCTCGTTCTGCTGGCGACCGCAACGGCCCTTTCGGCCGGCCTGTACCTGTTTCTTCCCAAATACCCGCGGATGTCATCGACGCTGACCACAATCGCCGGCTGAGGCGGCGCACCGATTGTTCAGAAACTGGGCGCGCTCGCCGACTCTGCGGACGCTGCAGCAACACCTCCACGCCTGGCGCGTACCCGCCGGAGATTTTGCCGGGCGCTGCACCCGGGTTGCACCTGCAATTCAACAACGGCCCTGCTTGGGCCGCCTGCCTGGAGCTAAGTTTTTGTTCATGGTGCCCAGGGTGGGACTTGAACCCACACTCCCCTTTCGGGAAAACGGATTTTAAGTCCGTTGCGTCTGCCGATTTCGCCACCCGGGCACTTGGAAAAGACACCTGACTGCAGGGCCGCGCGACTTGCGCCCTCCCACTCGGAATGACTCCGCTGACGGTTCT
>Ga0302320_10004638_pt1 | contig 31158 bp, 19 predicted proteins | sample Bog_T0_3_FD_202130 | JGI IMG/M metagenome (GOLD analysis project Ga0302320, IMG submission 202130) | Peat permafrost microbial communities from Stordalen Mire near Abisko, Sweden - Bog_T0_3 | ecosystem: Environmental > Terrestrial > Soil > Wetlands > Peat | place: Sweden: Abisko, Stordalen Mire... | reverse complement strand
CTAGGGAAGCGCTGATTAAATCAGCGGGTTATGAATGAAGGTAAGTTTTGCGAGATGGCGAAGCCTTCTCAACCCGGCGCTATCTGAAGATAACGACGGGTTGAAAGACTTTGGTAGATCGTGAAAATCGCCTTCAGGCATGACTCGGGGATTTAATCAGCGTTTCCCTAGTGCCTCTTGTGGCTAAAAATCCCTTCTCCTGAATCCTGCGGGATCACTCTTCCGTGCCTCTCTCGCCAGCCCGTAGAAACCAAAGCAACCCGTCAACAATTCCAAAAAGGGAATTTCCCCCACCGCTAGGCGCTCCAAAGAGGGGAAAAGATATGTGACGAAATTGTAACATTAAAGGTCATGACGGGGGGGAGGGACTCAGGCATTGTCGCCAACCGACAGACCAAGCCATCGCGACCCAATATCCCGCAACCCTAGATTTTATCAGCCTCAGAAGTCAGTTTTTCCCCAAAAAGCCAGGAAGCCCAACGAAACTGAGAGACGAGAACCGAATTCCAAGACCCAGCAAGAGAATCGAGCAACAAGAAAAAAAATCCCACATGATGAAAAAAACACTCCTCGCCTCAGTCATCACCCTCGCAGGCTTTGCGGCATTTAACACAACCGAAGCTGCCCCTGTCGCATGGAACACTAGTGGTGGAGATGTCTTCCTTGCCTTTGAATCCACTTCTCTGAGTAAAGATTATCTGGTCGATCTCGGTCAGGGTTCCATTTTAGCAACGGCAATTTCTAGCGGGTCTTTCTCTCCCGTGGACTTGAGTGCTGATTTGAGCACCGTCTTCGGATCCGATTGGGCCACCAACAGCACCTCCAATGTGCAGTATGGCCTCTTCGGACTCCCGAGCAGCAAGACGATCGTCTATGCTTCCGTTGCTTCCGGTAATGCTGCTCTGGTCAAGAAAGCCGCTGTCGCTCTCTCCACGACGAGCTCGGATTATAAAACTTTGGGAAGTGCCTATAATACCGATATCGGCAGTGGTCAAGGGCTGACCGTGGGGGTGGAACAGCTTGTAGGCACATCACCTGACACAGGTCTTACTTCAACCTGGATTGGGAATACGACAACTGCCCCTTACTTTGGAGTCTATAACGCCTCTTTGGTTAACGGAGTCGCTGGCAATCTTGATGTCTATGGCACCACTGGTAGCGCCTCCACTCTGGAAGGGACACTCACCCTGTCCAGCGCCGGACTTCTCTCTGTCGTGGCTGTTCCCGAGCCCAGCACTTATGCACTCTGCGGTCTTGGCGCCCTCTTTCTCGTGATAGTTGCCCGTCGTCGTCGCTTGGATGCGGCGCAGGACTGATTTTCCTTTCCTCAGAGCAGTCACAACCCACACACAAATAGCGGTACAACTGATCGGTAGTCGGACAACGCAGTATAATAAAACACAAACTAAGACAAATCTAACAAAAAAACCATGAAAAAAACACTCCTCACCGCTGCCATCGCCCTGACCGGCCTTGCAGCTTTCTCCTCCGCCAATGCTCAGACCCCAGTGTCCTGGGTCCCCGGTGATGTCTTTCTCGCCTTCTCCTCGACTTCGCAGAGCAAGGATCTCCTGGTCGATCTTGGTCAGGGTGCCACCCTGGCCTCGAATCTTCAGGGAGGAGCCTTTTCCTCGATCAACCTGAATGCTGACCTGATCTCCACTTTCGGGAGTGACTGGGCTACCAACAGCACCTCTAATGTGCAGTATGGCCTCATTGGGCTCCCAAGCAGCAAGGCGATCGTTTATGCCTCCGTTGCTTCCGGTAATGCTGCTCTGGTCAAGAAAGCCGCTTTCGCTCTCTCCACGACGAGCTCGGATTATAATACTTTGGGAAGTGCCTATAATATCGATATCGGCAGTGGTCGAGGGCTGACCGTGGGGGTGGAACAGCTTGTAGGCACATCACCTGACACAGGTCTTACTTCAACCTGGATTGGGAATACAACAACTGCTCCTTACTTCGGAGTCTATAATGTCTCTTTGGTGAATGGTGTCGCAGGCAATCTTGATGTCTATGGCACGACGGGTACCACCTCTACTCTGGAAGGGACTTTGACGGTTGGCACCAATGGTGTCATCTCCGCTGTTCCCGAGCCTTCCACCTATGTCCTCTTCGGACTCGGCGCTTTGGTGCTCGGCATCACTCTTCGCCGCCGCAGCAACGCCTAATCACTCACTCTTCATCATCTCAGTCACACAAACCCAACACACCATGAAACACACATCACTCCTGATGGCCGCCCTGGCAGCCATCTCCATCGGATCGGCCTCAGCCGAGACGATCTACATCACGGGATCCACCGCTTTCCGCAGCAGCGCGAATGCCGCGATCCAGACATTTGCTACCGCCAACGGCGGATCGATCCTTGCCCAGGACAATGCCACGCTCGGTAGCGCTGGCAACCTGCTCGTCAACTACACCAACGCCTCCGGTACCAACCTGATCGATGTCCACTGGAGTGGCTCCGAGGCTGGCATCCAGAGCGTGGCGGGTCCCGCCACCGGCACGAACGCAGCCAAGATCGGCTTCTTCGCCACGAATGCGACAGGAACCAACAGCTCCGGTGGCAACTCCACCTCTGCGCAGAATACCAACAGTCAGGTAGCCCAGCTCAGCTTCTCCGACACCTATCAGGCTACCTCGCAGTTCAATGGCACCCTGCTGGGAGTCAGCTATGCAAGCCTTTCCGGGTTTGACGGTGCAGACGGAATTGTCGGAGTGGTCTCCTTCAACTGGATCGGCAGCAAGAACATCACCGCCACCAACATCACGGCTAACTTCGCCAACCAGCTTCTCGCGTCAGGCACCGTGCCGTTGGCTCTGCTGACCGGCAGCAGCGCAGACAAAACCAATGGTGTCTATCTTGTGGGCCGTAACATTGACTCCGGCACCCGTCTGACCACCCTGGCTGAGACTGGATTTGGAACAAAGTCCACTGTTTACCAGTATAAGTACAACAGCGCCGCCAGCATCCAGCCCTATCCGATCGAGGTCATCGATGGCATTAGCTCCTCTACCCTTGGCAACAGCGGATACAGCTCGGGTGGTACCCTTGCCGGTCTGATGACCAATGTCTTGGCCGCCGGCAGCAGCCTTGCCACAGACACCAATGGAACCACCAGCGCTTACACAGGATCCAACTTCCTGGTGGGCTATGCAGGAACCAGTGATGCCAATGGTCAGACCGCTAACGGCCTCGTGAAGTTCAGCTATGATGGTGTTGCCAGCTCGACCAATGCGATCGCCCAAGGCCAGTACACCTTCTGGGGCTATGAGCATCTCTATGTCTCTGCCAGCGCCAGCACAGCAGCTAAGGCTGTGGCCACCGGGCTTGGTGCAGGAATCCTCGCCACGCCGACTTCCTCACTCACTCCGAATGTGAACCTCAACGATCTTGTTGTGGGACGCAATGGTGATGGTTCGCCAGTTTATAACAACTACTAATCCCAGTTTGAGAGAAGGAATCTTCTCTTAAAGAAATTCGACAGGCCGGTGGGCAACCACCGGCCTGTTTGTTGCAATTCAACGCTCACTCTCGATGAAACTATCCATTACGACCCTTCCGTATCTTGTTGTGACTCTTGCTACTCTCTTCGTGGGCGGAGCGCTGGCCAACTCGTGGATCAGGACCGAGAAGGAGATCGCTCGGGAGACCGACTTCTCAGGAATCTCTTCGGATGTGCGCTCGGGACCTGATTCTTCCGAGGATGCGCAGGTCGCCCATGTCTCAACGGGCTCTCAGGGGGCTCCTCAGAGAGAGGGGGAAGTACACTCCGAATCGCAGCATGCTGCTCAATCTCCTGATGCGGTGGGAGCTTCCACGACTTCCACGGCAAGGGGCTCTACTGCCTCCGTGATTTTAGCGCCGACTCGACCTTTTGTACCTCAGAATAGCGGGGGCATCAACTCTGCCTCGAAAGCAATGCCCGAGGCCATTCTGAATACGCCGGGAACGGCTTCTCTCCACTCTGCTGCATCTGCCTCCGTGGCTTCCGGCTCACAAACGCCACTAGGAGCCAAACCCCTTTCTGTTGCCTCATCTCCTGCGCCGGCTTCTTCTGCTGGACAAATCGTTCCTGTCGCCATCCCCGCCGCGTTCGGAAATCCTGCCGCCGCAGGGATCACCACCCCGGAACAGAGTCAGCAGGTTGCCCAGATTGCCAACGGTTTCACAGCCGCCGTGCAATCCTCCGGCGCTGCGCCCAATACTCCCGCTTATCAACAGGCATGGAATACGGCCACCATGCAGGCAAACCAGATCTTCAAACAGCAGTACGGAACCGCAGCCTTCGAGGTGATGCAGCGAAGCGCAAATAGCCAATAGGGGGGAGCGGAGTTGGGAGATGGGAGATCCCACGCCGCTGGCGTCAGTGTCAGTCTGTAGCCACTGCACTCTGCTGCCGTGTCGGGCATCGGGCTCTATTTGCCGGGAGCTGTCGCCTGATACTTCTTTTGGATCAGTGCCGCTTCGGCGTCGCCTGTTGCCACCTGTTCCGGTGAAAGATGAGGGCGGCAGTCATTCATCAAACCAATGGCCCTGATCTCATGTCCTTGGATGGCGAGTTTGGTCCAGGGATAGGCCTTGATCGGATCGCTGATCATGAGAATCCGAGCGTATTCAAACTGGGAGGCTGGATCGCCGAGTGTGGCTCCCTGTTGGAAGAGGACTTTGGCTTTTTCCTGATCCTTGGGGAGAAGTTCCCCTTTCGCTAAAATTTCTCCCAGAGCGCCGCAGGCCCACGGATTTCCTTTTTCTGCGGCAGTCTGAATGAGGGTGAGAGCCTTTGCGGGATCTTTGGTGACGCCATCCTCTCCGGTGAGGGTGTCCCGGCCCAGGCGGGCAACGGCGTTGAGATAACCGCTCTCGGCGGATTTTTTGATCCAAGTGACTCCTTCGACGGGATCTTTCTTCACGACCTTTCCTTCGCACAGGAGTGTGCCGCAGAGATAGGAGGCGTGGGGGTCTCCGGCTTCGGCGGCCTTCCGAATCCAGCGGTAGCCTTCATCTGGGTCTTTGGGGGTTCCTTGACCTTCGAGAAACATGATGCCGAGATTGTTCATCGCTTTCAGATTTCCCTGGTCGGCCGCCTTGCGATACCAGATACCTGCCTGCTCATAGGACTGGGTCACCCCTTCTCCCCGGTAATAGGAGCGCCCCAGCCGAAACTGATCCTCGGCATTCTGCGCGGAGGTAGGGGGATTGGTATCGGCTGCACGGATCTCACTTGGTTCAATGAGACAGAGTGTCGCCGCAAGAAGTCCTGATCGGAGGGCGAGATGAGTGAAGGAATGCATCGTGAGAGAATAGAAGAAAAGGGTGGGTGATGGAATCAGGAAGGGGCGTGGAATTGTCACAATTTCGTCACATGGGAAGAGGGGTGGGAGAAGGAAAAAGGCATAAGGAAAAAGGAAAAAGGATGAAGGAGGAATGGGGAATTCTCGCTCCAAGACGCCAAGACGCAGGGGGGGGGAGTGGTGGGAAGGACGGGTGCTGCTTTTTACCTTTTGCTTCTTAGAATATCACGACCGGTTGAAGCGTGTTTTGCGCGAAAAATGTATGACGCTACAAACTCTCATTTGTGTCGAAATTGTAACAATGGAAATCCTTCCCTCTGTGCTATTCTGGCCGACCTTTTTCATGCAATCGCCCTTCCATTCTCTTCAACCTGAGCCAGCTGTTGCACCTGGTGTGCGCCTGCGGGCAGTGAGTGAGAAGCTGGAAACTGGAAGTTGGAAGCTGGAAGATAGAAGATGGAAGATGGGAGATGGGATCAATCCGCTGCTCCGTATTCTCTCGGCAGTCCTTTCTCTTTCGCTATTTTTTTCGGCTTCTCCTGTGCTCTTTGCCATGAGTGCGCGGGAGGCGATGAGCGGAGGCTCCGGTGGTAATGCCGGAGGGAAGGGAGCGGCGGCAAATCTTCAGAATGCCGGAGCGGCCTCGGCTGCGTTGACTGCGGCGGCAGCTCAGGCAGTGCAAAAGAAAACAGATACGGCGGTGGCTTCCATGAAGGCTCTACAGTCCTCGGCCCATGCCATCATGGCTCCAACCGGAACTCCCAATGGACTGAAAGTCGGCTGGTTGGAGCCGTATAATCCCACGGGTGCCATGAACACCAAATCCCCCACAGTTCCGGTGACCTGGAGCGGTGTGAAATCGCTGCTGCAAAGCGGGAATACGGTGACGGTTTCCCAGAGTTCCCAGAATGCCTATCTCTACTGGAAAAATTTTAGCATTGGTCCCCAAACTACGGTGAACTTCGACCAGAGCGCCGGGGGGAGCAGCGTGGAAAACTGGATCGCCTTCAATAAGGTCATGGGCGATGTGAATCCGAGCCATATTTTCGGCTCCATCACAGCACAGGGACAGGTCTATATCCTGAACCAGAACGGCATTCTTTTCCATAACGGCTCTCAGGTGAACACGCATGCTCTTGTCGCCTCCACCCTTCCGATCAATGACAACCTAGCAGGAGATCCTCTCAATGGAATCTCTGCCCGAGGCATTGCGAATAATCCTGATTACCAATTTCTCTTTTCCGCACTCCCGATAGCCGCAGGAACCGTAGGGCCGACGGTCGGCTTCACGCCGCCTACAGCTCCTGCAGCGGGAATTGGGAATGTGGTTGTTGAGTCAGGAGCCACGATCACGGCCCCCGCCAATGCCGCTCACACTGGCGGCTTGGTCGCCCTGATCGGGCCGAATGTCCAGAATGACGGCAGCATTAGCACACCCAACGGACAGACGATTCTCGCCGCAGGTCTTCAGGTCGGGCTCAATCCTCATCCCTCAACCGATCCGAGCCTGCGCGGCATGGATGTTTATGTTGGTGCGGTCAGCGATCCTACGGTGAAGACGCTTTCAAGCGTGACCGGCATTGCCGCCAATAATGGCTATCTTTCTGTCATGGAGGGGGACGCCACGATCGCAGGAAAGACGGTGCAGCAGTACGGCGTGATCGACAGCAGCACCTCGGTCTCGCTGAACGGGCGAATCGATCTCGTCGCAAATTATAACGCAACGATCAACGATAACTACAAATCTCAAGGAGGTTCGCCGATGCTGTATAATTCGACGGGCTCGGTGGATATCGGCGCGGGAAGTGTGATGCGGATTCTTCCGGAATGGAGCAGCTCTGCCACCGTCACAGGCACCTCATTGGCACTCAATTCCATTGTCTCCATCATAGGGCAGGATGTGAATCTCGGTGCTGGTGCCATCATTGATGCACCCGGAGCCGTGGCCACATCCGGTGCTTATTCGGAAGTTGGCACCAAACTCTCCAGTGGCGTGACTATTCAGGCTGGCACATGGTGGGCTGCTGGAACGGCGGCATCGCAGTTCCTATATAGTGGAGGGCAGACTACCGGTCAGATTACAGGGCAGACTACAGGTCAGATTTCCCTGGCTTCGGGTGCGGAGATCAATGTGGCGGGCTCGACAGCCGTGCAGGTGAACAGCGCTCAGAATTTTCTGACCGTTCAGTTAAGAGGAGCGGAGCTGGCCAATAGTCCCCTCCAACAGGGCAACTCCACGGTTCGCGGCCAGAGCCTTACGATTGATACGAGAATCTCGGGAACCTACACTTACAATGGCGTGACCTATTACTGGATTGGCACTCCCCTTGGCGATGCCACGGGATTTGCCGCCTTGATTGCGAGTACGGTGGGACAGCTCACCGAGCAGGGAGGTTCGGTTGCTCTCTCCGCAGGAGGTTCTGTGGTGATGCAGGGCGGCTCTGCCATCAATGTCTCGGGAGGCTACACCCAATACTCCGGGGGGAATTTTGCCACGACAGATCTGATCTACCAGGGGCACTTGGTCAATATCGCCCAGGCGACCCCCAACCTGACCTACAGCGGCATCTACACGGGAACCGACACGGAGACCTATGCCAAATGGGGAATCACCAAGACTTTCTCCAGCATTCTGGATCCCAATCAGAAGCAGTATCAGGCTCCCTACATCAGCGGGGCAAATGGAGGCAGCATTAGCATTCAGGCTCCCACGCAGATCCTTAATGGTATGCTGACTGGAAATACAGTGACAGGTCCCCGCCAGATTCGAGCCTCCACCTCGCTGAGCACCTTGCCTGCGAATTCCTCTCTGACTCTGGATCTTTATGGGCAAGCAGTCCTCAATAATAGTGTCGATACGGTGTCTGCCTCCCATGTGCCAAGCGTGACTTTTGCCTCCACTGGATTCTCTTCTTCCACGACGATTGTTCTCTCCCCCGATCTTGTCTCGGCCGATGGTTTCGGCAATCTCACCATCCTCAACCACGACGGAACCATCACCCTTCCTGCGGGGACGGTGCTCAACGCCGGAGCCAATGGTTCGATTTCCCTGGAAGCTGCCAATATCACCATTGACGGCTCGATTGTGGCCCCCGGCGGTTCGATTTCGCTGACGGCTGACCTGGCCCCCTACAGTGTCGTGAATGCCGTCGCCTTGTATGATCAGCAAGCTCCCAGCCAGCCCCTCTCGGAGGTGGTGGTGAACAAATCGACCGGAATCATCTCTGCCGTCGTGGGAACGAGCAGTGACGGACTGACGACGGTAGTCAATGCCGATGGGTCGCTCTCCAGTATCGCCACCGATCTGCTGACCCATTACCAGGGTGGTATCGTCACGGTTGGCACGGCGGCCAGTATCAGCACGGCCGGACTCCTCGTGAATGACACCCTGAACTCTGCAACCCGTGATCTCAGTCCGGTGGCTTTCAACGGAGGGAAAATCGCGATGACGGGGTATCAACTCAATCTCCAAAAGGGGAGCCTCCTCAATGTCTCCGGAGGTGCCCTTCTTCAGGCCAGTGGATCAGAAAGCTATGGCAATGCAGGGTCGATCTCGCTTTCAGCGGTGCGGACAGCTGGACTGCTGAACTTGGATTCCTATGCCGCAGGAGTCGGCGCCGTCTCCTTAGGTGATATCGTAAGCGGTTCGCTCAAGCTTGGGGCCACTCTTGAGGGATATGCAGGAGCGGGAGCCTATGGCGTCTCAGGTGGTACGGCGGGAACGCTCTCTCTGACGGTTCCGGCACTCCAGATCGGTGGAAATTCCTTGGCGGGTGGCGGTCTCCTGAATCTGGCTCCCTCCTTTTTTAGTCAGGGGGGATTTGGTTCGTTTAATCTGACGGGGGTGGGGCTTCCCGTTTCCGGCTCCCCGGACTTCATTCCGGGAATCAACATCGCCCCAGGCACGCTGATTCATCCGGAAGTGGCCGCCTACCTCTTGGGTTATTCTGGAGGGGAACCAGCCCTGACCCCGTTCACTCCCTCCGCACCTTATCGTTCTGCACCAAATATGACCCTGACGGCGGCAGGGCTGAGTGACACGGCTCTGGCATCAAACCAGCTCTTGATCCGTGGAGGAGTCGTGTTGGGACTGGGGGCCTCCATCACGCTCGATCCTCAGCTTAAGTTCAGTGGCATCTCAACGACAGCCAGCACCGGTTCGGTGACACTCAAGGGGCAAACGGTGGCCGTCCTGGGTTCCATTACGGTGCCGGGCGGGAGTATTGCAATCAGTGGTGCGGGCAGCTTTCCGTCCAATCTGACTAGTCCGACGGAGCCCTATTTGACGGTTGATCTCGCTCCCTCAGCAACTCTTTCCACGGCGGGAGAAGCCCTTTTTGTCCAGGATCCTCTGGGCATCAGACAAAACTTCGGAACGGTGCTGGCAGGAGGTTCGATTTCCGTGAGTGGCAACATTCTGGCCGAGGCGGGAGCTGTGCTGGATGCCTCGGGAGCGAGCGGAGTCTATGATCTCTTTCCTTACCAGTTGGGTGTCGTGAGTAGCACCGTGGCCAGGAATGTCATGAAGGGGGGAGGGTTGAATGGAGAGACGACTCCGTATCAGATTGATAGCGCGGGAGGCTCCATTGCCATGACCGGGGGGCAGATGCTCTACTCCGAGGCAACTTTGGTGGCGCAAAGCGGAGGAGCGACGGCTGTGGGGGGAAGTCTCAGCATCTCCTCGGGAAGATCGTATGATCTGCCATCGAGCACGACTGTAGAACCAACAGATCTGAATCTCGCCATCACGCAGAGCGGGCTCTCGATTCCATCCAGCTTTACCGCTTCCGGCGCAGCAGCTCTCGGCCAGTCGGTGGCTGCTTCGGGTGGAATTCCGGAGGGGGGAGGTCATCTGGCGGTCAATTCCTTTGCCAACGGAGGATTTGCCAATGTGACGCTCGGCGGCAATGTGATTTTTAACGGGGCAGTTTCGATTGCCGCGCCGGGAAGCATCAAGGTTGCGACACAAGGTGTTCTTTCAGCCAATGACACGGTCACTCTGACCGCCGACTATGTGGCTCTGGGGACCCCACTCATTGCTCCACTTGCTGTAGGCAGCACGGCTTTGAACACGGCTTTTGGAAGTTCTACAGATCCTAATTATCAGCTTCCGTCGTTTGGGACAGGTCAGCTCAATGTGACGGCTCGGCTGATCGATGTCGGGAATCTCTCTCTCCAGAATATCGGATCTGCCAATTTGAATGCCACCTTGGGAGGTGGAGGGGTTATCCGGGGAGATGGAACTTTCGACATGGCGGGCAGGCTTGTGTTGAATGCTTCCGAGATTTATCCGGTGACCGGCGTCAGTTTCATGGTGAATGCCTACAACCACGATGCCTCCAGCGGTGCGGGTGAGGCCTCCGGTGGAGTGGCCGGATCCATCACGGTGGAGAGAACAGGGACTGCCAGCACTCCTCCCTCGGCGGGAGGAACTCTTTCGTTATTTGCTTCCTCGATCACGCAGGGCGGTGTGCTGGAGGCCCCCTTTGGAACGATTAACTTAGGTTGGGACGGAAACGCCTCCTCTCCGATCGATCCGATCACGGGAGCAGGCACAGGGAATTCATTTGCAACGATCTCAACCGTTTCAACGGCTCAAAAATTGACCCTTCTGACTGGCAGTATCACCTCTGTCTCGGGGGTTGATCCGGTAACGGGAGTGGCGAGCTCGGTTCCCTACGGGACATCAAGTGATGGGACAAGCTGGGTTGATCCCTCCGGCACGACCATCACCACAACGGGAATCCCAGGAAAATCGGTCAACCTTTCCGCCCAGAATCTTGTGACGCAGAGCGGCTCCCTGATAGACCTTCAGGGTGGAGGTAAGATGACTGCCAATGAATGGATCTCGGGCAATGGAGGCACCCTTAACCTTCTCGGGAGCGCTTCTGCCTGGTCCTCGGGAAGCTCGTATGCCGCCGGGGCTCTGGTGACCTACAAGGGAAATACCTGGTCGGCTCGACAGAGTTCCAGTGTTGGTGTTGCTCCCTCAGTGGGCTTGACTTGGACGGAGTTGCCAACTTATTACGCCGTTATTCCTGGCTATCAGGCCGCTTATGCGCCGACCGGTTATGCTGACGGGTCAATTGGGGTAGGCTCCCAGGTGACACTTGCCGAGGGAGCGGGGCTTCCCGCCGGAACCTACACGCTGCTGCCCGCCAGCTATGCCACCCAACCGGGAGCCTACCTGGTGAGTGGCATCTCGGTATCCGGGAATCTTGCAGGATCACTCAACCAGCAGGATGGATCGGTGATTGTTTCAGGAACCCTCTTCAATGGCCTGAACGCGGGAATGACGGCATCCAAGACCGAAACCTTCTTTCAAGTTCTGTCACCAAGTGCGATCGCCGCCCGAGTCCAGTATGGAGTGCTTAATGCTGGCTCGTTCTTCTCTTCGCTCGGTTCCGCCTTCCAGCCTGCCAATGCCGGCAAGCTGGTATTCCAGGCCACTGACTCAATGGCTCTGAATGGAGCAGTTTCTGCTCAGGGTGCCGCAGGAGGCACCGGAGCCAGTATCGACATCAGCACACCCCTGTCCATTGACATCACCCAAAATGGGACTGGCGGAACAGCGGGTGATGTGGTTCTGGGAGCTGATGTGTTAAATTCCTGGAGCTTTGGCAGTCTGCTGATTGGCGGCTTGAGAGGAACCCCGACGACAAAGGGTCCCACCGCAGTGAGTGTGACATCCAGCAGTATCACGCTGGAACCTGGGACCATGCTCGCTGGAAACGACATCATCCTGGCGGCGAGCGGGGGAATTACTCTGGATCAAGGTTCCTCCATGATCGCTTCTGGAAGTTCAGTTGCCCCTGATGAAGCGCTCACTGTGACCGGAGATGGAGCGCTGCTGCGCATCAGTGCCGACCAGTTGGCCTCCAGCACGCGGAGTGGGTCAGACAGCGCAGCGGTGGCGGGATATACGATCGGCTCGGGTGTCACACTCAGCGGAGCCTCGATCACGCTTGATTCCTCGGGCAATGCCTCCATTGCCTCCAGCGCCCTGCTTGAGGGCAAAACAATCAATCTCGCTGCAGGCAAAATTGCCATCGACTTTAACAACACCACGGAATCTGGAGCGCTCAACCTGAGCGGCACCGTGCTTCAGAGTCTCAACGCGGCGGCGGCCCTCAATCTCACGAGTTATTCCTCCATCGACTTCCATGGCAGCGGCGTTCTGGGCTCGGACTCTCTAGCCTCCCTGAGTCTCCACGCCGGGGAAATCCTTGGAGACAACGCCTCCTCCGACAGCATTCAGGCGCTCACGATTCTCCTGGATAATGCCACGAGTTCCACCGATCCCTCCAAAGGCTCTCCCACCGCCACCGGAGGCTCTCTCGCGATCACGGGAAGCGTGCTTCAGCTTGGCTCGGGAGCCTTGAGCACCGGAGGTTTCCTGACCACGGCGGCAACCTTGACCGGCGGGGTTGAAGGGATCGCCACGCTTGTCTTGCCAGATGGAACCAAAGTGGCGGGAACCCTGGCGACGGGAGGAGACTTGAATCTCAACACCCCTCTTCTGACCGGAGCGGCTTCCTCCACCACGACGATCAAGGCTGCGGGCAATCTCAATCTCACGGCCAACGGATCCGGCTCATCTGCCGTGACGCCGGGTCTTGGCGCCACCTTGAAGCTCAAGGGGGCGACGGTTTCCGTTGCAGCTCCGATTTCGGCACCCAGCGGCTCCGTTTCGCTTGAGGCTACCACGGGAGATCTGACAGTTTCCTCACTGATCAGTGTCGCTGGAACTTCACGCACCTCGTTCAATGCGACCTCGTACACTTCCGCAGGCACGATTGCACTCTCTTCCGACATCGGCAATGTCACTCTCGCCAGCGGGTCCGACCTGAATCTGAGCGCTCCCACGGTGGCCGGTTCCGCAGGAAGCCTTTCGCTCAGCGCCCCCAAGGGTGCGGCGATTTTCAACGGAACGCTTGAGGCAAACGCACCCAACGGCACGGCCGGAAGCTTTACCGCCGATCTCGCCTCCTACAATGGAGGGAATCTGGGAACACTTGAGACAGCACTTACTGCGGGAGGATTTACCGAGTCCCAGAATATTCACCTCCGTAGTGACGCAGCAGTGAGCGTTGCCAATGTCCAGGCCCACTCCTACACCCTTTCGGCTGATGCGGGCTCCATCACCGTTAATGGCACCATTGATGCCTCAGGCACCACGGGGGGGCGCATTACCCTTCAAGCCAGTGGAAGCGTGACGGTTGCTTCCGGTTCACAACTCACCGTTCATGGAGATACCTATGATGCCTCTGGAAAGGGGGGATCGATCTTCCTGAGTGCCGGCGCAGAGATCAATGGCACAGTCAACAACGCTGCCGCGATCAATCTCGCGTCAGGTTCCATCATCGATCTCGGTGTCACCGCAACTGCCACAAGCATTCAGGATTTTGGTGGAGTGTTGCATCTGCGGACACCCGAAGCGGCTCTTCAAAATATCACGCTTGCTTCTGCCATCACGGGAGCCTCCAGTATCGAGGTAGAGGGATACAAGCTCTACACCGTTACCGGCACGACCGGCACCATTACCAGCGCTCTCCGCAGCACAATCCTCTCGGATATGCAGAGTTTCTATGGATCGGCTGGAGCAAATTCTGCCACGGCTAACACGATCCTGGCCAATCTGGATGCTAATCTCACCACAGCTAACCAGGCTCTTCTTAACCTCGCTCCCGGTGTCGAAATCATCAATCCCTCAGGTGCTCTGACCCTGGCGAGCGGCAGTGATTGGAATCTCGCCTCCTACCGTACTGGTGCCAACAGCGCTCCCGGGTTCCTGACCCTTCGTGCTTCGGGAAATATCTCGTTCAATGCCAGTCTGAGTGACGGGTTTGCGAGCAGCAGCTATAATGCCCCGCTCCTGGGCCAGAACACGGCGCTTCCCGCCAATTTCCAATCCTGGGCCTATCAGATCACGGCGGGCAGCGATCTGAGTGCGGCCAATTCGTCGGCTGTTTTGTCCGGTTCTGCGGCCAGTGTGGCTCTGGGAAAAGTCTATGCCAGCGGCGGTCAGAATGTCGCGGCGGTCACTACACAGAACAAAGCGGCATTGACGACAGCTTTGGCGACCTACTATCAGGTGATCCGTACGGGAACTGGAGATATTTCGATAGCCTCCTCGGGCGATCTCCAGTTCTGGAACCAGTTTGCCTCGATCTATACGGCAGGCGTTCAGGTGACCTCCAGCGAGTTGACTCTGGGTGGCACTTTCGATGTCCCTGCGCTAAATACATGGGCCTACTATCAGCAAAACGGCACCTTGAGTTCCACCTTGGGTTATGTGGCCCCAGGCACTTCCCCCTATGCGATTCAATATAGCTACTCGGGAGGGAATATCACTGTTGCCGTCGGCGGGAACATCACCCAACTGACTCATGACCAGAATGGGAATACAATCGCCGATTCGGTGAGTGAGATGCCCTCCAACTGGCTCTATCGTCGGGGCGCACTCGCCAGTAGCGGCACCTTCCTTCAGACCACCATTCCGGTCAGTGAAGTGGCCTCCACCACCTGGTGGGTCGATTTCTCCAATTTCTTTGATAATTTCGGAGCCCTTGGGGGTGGCAACATTGTTCTGAATGCCGGTGGCAATATCAGCAACATCAATGCCTCCATCCCGACCAACTTCAGGATGCCGGGGCATGATGCTAGCGGAAATCTGATCCAGGCAGGGTCTCTTGCCGGGGTGGAACTTGGCGGAGGCAATCTCATCGTGAAGGCGGGCAACAATATTGATGCCGGAGTTTACTATGTCGAAAATGGCAACGGAGCTCTCAACGCGGGAGGGAGCATCATCACCAACCCCACGAGAGATCCGAATCATCCTGCCTCGTTGCAGGCAACTCTCGACAGCAGTCAAAGTTATCTTCCAACAACGCTTTTCCTCGGGAAGGGGAGTTTCGATGTCCAGGCAGCCGGGGATATCCTACTGGGGCCGGTGGCCAATGCTTTCCTGAGTCCGCAGGGGATGAACAACAGTTACTGGTATAAGGACTATTTCTCCACTTATGCCTCCACGGATCAGTTGAATGTGACCTCCATGGGAGGAGGCATTGTTTTCCGTGAAGAGGCCGTATTGTTTTCGGGTTTGGCTAACGCAGTACCCTTACTTCAGTTGTGGATGAGAGGTATGACTTTGGCCAGTAGCGGCAATATCGCCAACTCCCAAGCATGGCTGAAGCTTGCTGAGGCCAGTGTCAATAATTCCGTGGGGACTCTCCTTTCGCTCAATCCACCAAGCCTGAACGCCACAGCGCTCTCTGGCGACATCACATTTCAGGGCAATTACAACACGACGCCCTCTGCGACGGGAAATATCTCCCTGGTTGCTTCGGGAAGCATCAACGGTCTGGCCGATGCGGGGTTGAATAGCGGGACTCATGACTGGATCTCATCCAGTGTGAATCTTTCCGATGCCAGTCCTTTGGCAATCCCCGGCATCGACACTCCACTCTCCCTACGCCCTGCGACGCCATCGACAGCGAGCTCTATAATCGCCATCGCTAACTACGACGCCCATGCCTCCGACTACGCGGCAGGCATCTCGGCGCTCTTTGCGGAAAGTGGCTCCTATACGGGAGCGAACGGGGTGCTTCAGACCAAGGAAGCGCTTAACGGAATCAGCCTGCTCCATGCGGGCGATACTGTACCTCTCCAGATCATCGCGCAGAGCGGTGATATCTCGGGTTTGACTCTCTATTCGGCCAAGCAGGCCGATATTTCCGCCGGAGGGAATATCACGGATATCGGGCTTTATATCCAGAATAATGCCGCCAGTGACATCAGCATTGTCTCGGCCGGAGGGAGCATCACTGCCTACGATCCCCTTTCGACACTCCAGAAGAGTGCCCAAGCTGCCGATCCGCTCCAAGCCGGCACCTTCCTTCAATCGGGCGATATTCAAATCAGCGGACCGGGCACGCTGGAGGTGCTGGCTGGCGGCAATGTCGATCTTGGGAATAATCCGGGGAACTCCGGTGATCCCACGCTTAATGTCGGCATTACCAGTATTGGCAATTCGAGGAACCCCAATCTTCCCTTCGCCGGAGCCGATATCATTGTGGAAGCTGGTGTGAAATTGCCGACCGGCCTCTCTTCTGTGGATGGGCTCAAGCTCCAGCAATTTGTCAGTACGGTACTCAACAGTGCGGATGGGGCAATTTATCTCTCCGAGCTTGCCGCAACGATGACCTATTCGGGAGATCCGCTGGCAGGAACCCTCACCGCAACCGATTTCTCCAGCGCATCCACCAAGTTGAGTGACGAGGAGAAGGCAAAGCTGGAATTGCAGCTCTTCTACATCGTTCTGCGAGACACAGGTCGCAATCACAACAAGGTGGGATCACCCGGATACGGCTCCTATGCAACCGGTGAGCTGGCGATCAAGTCGTTCTTTGGCAACTCCACGACTAGCTCCGCAACCAGCGGAAAGACAACAACGACAATAGGCGGCAATATCATCATGTGGTCGCAGGACATCAGCACACTCAACGGAGGCAATATCGATCTTTTTTCCCCCAGCGGCGGTCTGACCCTGGCAAGCATCTCTTCCAAGACCACCAGTGTCGCACCAGGCGTCATCACGGAGGGAGGCGGTGGTATCAATATCTACACCCAGCAGAATGTCACCATCGGTATCGGCCGTATCTTCACCCTCAAGGGTGGTGACATTACGATCTGGTCGGATCAGGGCAATATCGCGGCGGGGGCTTCCTCCAAGACCGTGCAGAGCGCGCCTCCGACCCAGGTGCTCATCGATCCGACAAGCGGCAATGTGGAGACCGACTTGGCGGGACTGGCCACTGGTGGTGGTATCGGCGTGCTGGAAACGGTGGCGGGCGTGCCTCCCGGCAATGTGGACCTGATTGCTCCTACCGGAGTCATTGACGCGGGCGATGCCGGTATCCGCTCCTCGGGTAATCTGAACCTGGCGGCAACCAAGATTCTCAACGCTGACAATATCGCCGCCGGTGGAACCACGGTTGGAGCACCTCCTGCGGCAGCTCCGGCAGCGGCCCCGAACATCAGCGGAGCCTCGGCTGCCGCAGCGGCTGGAGCGGCCAACAACTCAGCAGCTCAGGCCCCTGCCAATAACTCCAGCGCGGAGAACACGGAGCCTCCGGCTTCCATCATCAGTGTCGATGTGCTCGGCTATGGCGGGGGCGACGGATCGGATGATGACAGCTCAACCGATCAGAATGCCCCGAACGCCTCAACAAAACCAACTCCTCCACCCCAGGCTGCGTTGTAAAGGGGGGGGAACTAAAAGCGGGGAAGGACTTTTCTTTTCATCCAGATGAATTGATCTGTTGGCTTTGATGCTCGGGGGCTGTTCTTACCCTTTTCTTCCACCAGTCTATTAAAGAATGACACTTCCGCATCCAGAGACATTCTGTTGCGCTTCTTTTTTCGGAATGAGATATTCAACAATCGTTTCATTGTCAGTATATTGGAATTTATTAAGCACGAAGATATTCCGAGCAGTCATCTACATTACCGCAGGAATATCGAAGAAAAAAGTCCGGCATTGTTACAAGTCTGCCACAAATACAGGGGAGGAGAGTTGTTGGATCGGAGGATGGGGTTTGAATTCGGGCGTTCCCACGCCGCTCACCCCTTCGGCGCAGCTCCTAAAGTCTCAGTCCAACCTCCACCCGCCAGTCGGAGGTTTCTTGCCGCAATAGTCTCGTTGCGATTTTATCAGCATTTCCCTAGTCTTCCAGGATGTGGAAAAGCGCGCACGAGTATATCCTGAAGCTCAATGTTTATGAACCCGGCAAGCCCGTCGAGGAGCTGGCCCGTGATCTCGGTCTGAAAGAAGAAGAGATCATCAAGCTAGCTTCCAACGAGAACCCGCTGGGGCCTTCGCCCAAGGCGCTCGAAGCGATGCGCCGCACGCTGGAGCGCTCCCATTTCTATCCTGATGGAGGTGGTTACGAGTTGCGCGGTGCCATTGCACAGCGGCTGGGCGTTGCGCGTGAAAACATCGTGCTGGGTAACGGCTCCAACGAGATCATTGAATTCATCGGCCACGCCTTTTTCCGTCCCGGAGACGAAGTGGTCGTCGCACGCCACTCCTTTGCCGTCTATCACCTGATGGCGCAGCTTTTTGGAGCCTCCACCGTCGAGGTGCCCGATCCCGATTATACCGCCGATCTCGACGGAATGCTGGCTGCGATCACGCCCAAGACCCGTACCGTTTTCATCGCCAATCCGAATAATCCGACCGGCACGATGGTCGGCCAGGAAGCCATTGATCGCTTCATGGCCAAGGTGCCTGAGCATGTCCTCGTCGTCTTTGACGAGGCTTATCATGAGTTTCTCGACGAGGGCCAGGCCCCCGATGTACTCCCGTATGTCCGTGCTGGGCGCAATGTTGTCGTGATGCGGACCTTTTCCAAAATCATGGGACTGGCCAATCTCCGCATCGGCTACGGCATCACCACGCCGGAGTTGGCTGCAGTGCTTCAGCGCACCCGCCAGCCATTCAATGCCAATGGGATTGCCCAGGCTGGGGCTCTTGCCGGACTCCTCGATGAGGAGCACATGGTCAAGACCCGCGAGCTGACACATGAGGGGCGCGAGTATTTACAGAACGAATTTTCCGCAATCGGTCTTGAGTATGTGCCGAGTGTGGCCAATTTCGTCCTCGTGAAAGTCGGAGATGGTAAGGCCACCTTCGAGGCGATGCTCCGCAAGGGAATCATCCTGCGCGACATGGGCAGCTACGGCCTGCCCGAATGGCTCCGAATTTCCATCGGCACGATGGAGCAGAACCGCCGCTGCATCACAGAACTCAAAGCGCTGGCCGCCGAAGGGAAGCTGGCGCTTCAATAGCTGTGGACGAGACCATCGCCGCCCTGGCCACGCCTCCCGGCGAGGGGGCGCTTGCCGTGATCCGCATCAGCGGGGCGACGGCGTTAGCCGTGGCGGATGCGATCTTTCGCGGTGGCAAAAAGCCCTCGGAGATGGAAGAGCGCCGTGTCGTTCTTGGCCGCATTGTTTCTGCCGAGGAGGAAGTGATCGACGAGGTGCTGCTGACCGTGTTCCGCAATCCACGCAGCTACACCGGAGAGGATCTTGTGGAGATCAGCGGCCACGGAGGATCGCTTGTCGCCTCGCGTGTGCTGGCGGCGGCTCTGGCCGCAGGGGCGCGGATGGCGCGACCGGGGGAATTTACCGAACGGGCGTTTCTCAACGGCAAACTTGATCTGACCCAGGCTGAGGCGGTCATGGATCTGATCAGCGCCCAGACTCCTCGTGCGGCTCGTGCTGCTGCAGGTCAGCTGGAAGGCCGTCTGGGTGAGGAGATCCATGCACTTCGCTCGGAGATGCTCGAAGGAGTGGCTCATCTGGAGGCCTTCATCGATTTTCCCGAAGAGGGGATTGACCCAGAGAGTGGAGGGGTGTTGCGCCGCCGGATGGAGAAAATAGCGGATCATCTGAATCGCCTCCTAGCCACAGCCAATGAGGGGCGATTGCTGCGCGAGGGGATTTCTCTGGCGCTCTGCGGTGCGCCGAATGCCGGAAAATCGAGCCTGCTCAATCGACTGCTTGGTACCGAACGCGCCATTGTGAGCGCCACACCGGGAACCACGCGCGATACAATCGAGGAGAGTGCAAGCCTCGGTGGCTATCCCTTTCGTGTGATCGATACTGCCGGACTGCGGGAAACCGCCGATCCAGTCGAGCGCGAGGGAGTGGTACGCGCCCGCCATGCGGCGGAGCAGGCTGACCTGAGAGTCCATCTCGTCGATGCGGCGGCCCTGGATGGAGCCATCGAACCTCTTTTTGAGGATGAATTGCTCGTGCTCAACAAAGTCGATCTGCTCGATCGTACCCTTATTCCGGAAGTCTGCGCTTCCACACTCACCATTTCCTGCCGGACTGGAGAGGGATTGGAAGAACTCGTGGCCGCTATTTTGAAAAAAGTGACGGGGAGGGGCGAGGGAGAAGCTGCCCCTGACGGCGCCGCCATCAATGCCCGTCATCAGGAGTGCCTCAAACGAGCCGCCTCAGCCCTCACAACAGCTATCGCCCTTCTGGAATCCGGGGAGCCGCCGGAACTCGTTTCCGTCGAACTCCGCGCCTCCCTCTCCGCCGTTGGAGAGATTGTAGGCGAAGCCGGAACCGAAGAGATTCTTGGGAAAATCTTCAGCAGCTTCTGTATTGGAAAGTGAATCCTCCTCCACCTTTCAGGTGCAGGAGGATTCATCGCAAATTTCTCTCCTGGATGGTGTGTTTCGTGTAGTTTGTGCTTCTTCTTTCGGGCGGAGAAACGGGGATGCCTCACCACGAACGGCACAAAAACACGAACTGGGAAAATGCTGCGCCGCCTTGGTTCTTTCCTGATTTCCTGAGTTCCAGATTTTTTAGTTGCTGATAAAATCGCGCCTCCCATGGATCCCTACACCGAACTCCTTCGCCCTCTTTTCTTCTCTCTCGATGCCGAGGAGGCGCATGAGCTCGTGATGAGTGCTTTGGAAATCGGATCGCACGCTCCCTCGCTCGTGCGTCTGATGGCTGGCGCTGCGGTGCCATCTGCGCCGCGTACTGTGGCGGGGATCGATTTTCCGAATCCGGTCGGCCTGGCTGCCGGAATGGATAAGAATGGTGTAGCGCTTCGGGCTTGGGAGGCGCTGGGATTTGGCTTCATCGAGGTCGGCACGATCACCGCTCTGGCCCAGCCTGGAAATCCCAAGCCCCGGCTCTTTCGTTATCCCGACAAGCAGGCACTCATCAACCGGCTCGGCTTTAACAACGAGGGGGTCGAGGCTGTCGCCGCCAGGCTGGAAGGGCTTCATGCTTCGGGCAACTGGCCCCGCATTCCTGTGGGGTTGAACATTGGAAAATCCAAGATCACGCCGGCGCAAGAGGCTCATCATGATTATCTCGCCTCCTTCAAGCGGCTTCACGGGATGGGGGATTATTTCGTGATCAATGTCAGCTCGCCCAATACCCCTGGCCTTCGTGACCTCCAATCAACCGAGGCTCTGGGGCGCATCATCCGTACCCTCCGTGATTGGGAGGGAACCCCGCGCCGTCCACTCTTTGTCAAAGTGGCCCCCGATTTGGCCGAGGAGGATCTCATCGCCATCGTCAAGCTGGCCGAGGCCGAGCAGCTCGCCGGATTGATCGCCACCAATACAACGCTCGATCATTCCTGCATTCCTGCGGGTCGGGATCAGACGGGAGGACTCAGTGGTGCACCGCTGAGAGGCCGCTCTCTTGGGGCTCTCCAGGCCATTCGTGGGCAAACCCAGCTTCCTGTGATCGCCTGCGGAGGGGTGAGTGATGCAACTTCAGCTCGCGAACGGCTTGATGCAGGTGCCGATCTTCTGCAAGTCTACACCGCCTTCATTTATCAAGGTCCTGCGCTGCTGCGAAATCTTGCCCTTGCTTTAGACTAAAGATTTTTCATTTTTCATTTTTCATTCATCCTTTCAGCTCATGTCCCACGCTCCCGATACCACGCTCCTGCTCGGCCATTCACCCGATCCCGATGACGCCTTCATGTTCTACGCCATGGCGGCTGAGAAGATCGATCTACTCGGTTACAAGTTCGAGCACAGCCTTCAGGACATCCAGACTCTCAATGAACGAGCCATGCGCGGCGAGCTGCACCTCTCGGCAGTCTCGATCCATGCCTATGCCCACCTGCTCGATCAGTATGCCCTGCTTCCCTGTGGTGCGAGCATGGGAGACGGCTACGGGCCAATGTTTATCACCCTGCCGGACAAGGCTCCCGCTGCCGAGGCCTCGCTTGAGGAGAAGAAGTCCTGGCTCCTCACCCAGAAGATTGCCGTGCCGGGCCTCATGACGAGCGCCTTTCTGAGCGCCCAGCTTTTCCTTGGGAAGGACTTCAACTTCATCGTGGTCCCCTTTGACGAAATTTTTGACGCCGTCCGCACAGGCCGCGCTGATGTCGGACTGATCATTCATGAAGGTCAGTTGACCTATGCCCAGGAGGGGTTTGCCAAGGTGGTCGATCTCGGCGAGTGGTGGAAAAACTTGACCGGACTTCCCCTGCCGCTGGGTGGCAATGTCATCCGCAAGGACTTCACGCCGGAGCAGCGCACCGAGATCAATACGATCATGAAGGAGAGTATTGCCTACGGCCTCGCTAACCGCCGTGCAGCCGTCGATCACAGCATGGCCCATGCCCGTGGCATGGAAGTGCCGCTAGCCGATGAATTCATCGGGATGTATGTGAACGACTACACGCTCGACTACGGCGAGAGCGGTCGCGCTGCGATTCGCGAATTCCTCGGACGCGCTGCCGATCTGGGATTGGTGCCGCGGCTCGACGAACTGGAGTTTGTTTCTTAGAGAATTGAATCAGGAACTCAAGAACTCAGGAAGAGAGCATGGAGATCTCTGAGATGGAAGAGTGGGTTACGCTGGATCGCGGCTTTGCCAGATTTCCAGGATTGAAGATCCGGCATCCGACGGACGGGTGATCTAAACCCGAACTCCGAAGTTGAACGGAGCGATTTGCCTCGCAATCTCCCGGTAGGCTTGCCTCTTTTGAGGCAAGGTTGCCAGCAGTTTGATACTTCTTGCCGTCTCCGATTGCTCTCACCATTCTGCCGCCATGAATTTCTGGAAGTGGCTGTTCGTGCTTGGGCTCTGTTTTGCTCTGGAAGAGGGCTGCCTCCTGTGTGCTCAGGAGGCAACTCCGACACTTGCTCCCACTCCACAGATTCTCTCGACCTCGCCGGATGGAAAGTTTCTGGTGCGCCGCTCTCAGGCGGAGTCGGGCTTACATGGTGAGGCTCGGAAGAATCTGGAAATCTGCACGACCAGCGGGACGGTGCTCTATGCCTGGAGTGGCGCTTTGGGGGTAACGACGCTGCTCTGGAGTCCCGACAGGCGTTATCTGGCGGTGAATGACCTGCCGGGTGAGCAGGGGGATGCGCTGAGACTTTTTGCCCTGGATTCGGTGAAGCCCTCGGTGATGTCTCTGCGGGAGCCGAGCGGAAAGACGCTGCTTGCGCAAGAGCAGGAACGCCACGGCTCGTTTCTTTCCGCGCTGGACAAAATCACGCTGAGGGCCGTGGAGTGGCGTGACGGTCGGCTCTGGTGCGCATTGACCGGAACGGCTCATCCGAAGCGGCAACCGACTGTGCATGTGCCGTTTCACCATCTCTTGGTTTATGGGGTCAAAGGAACCGAAGCCCCCGTGCAGGAAGAAGAGTGGACGCTGACCGATCCTCGCGAGCGATCCTATCGTGAGAATCCTTAAAGAATTGGGTCGAGGGTCGAGGGGGAAATTCTCGCGCGAGTTTTTGTGTTCCGTTTCAGAGTCGATCCTGGCTGCTGGACGAAGGAATCCTAGAAATTATCGATCGGCTTGAGTTGGAAGAGGTGGAAGCCTTTCTTCTTGGGCGTCGGGGTTGGAGTGGGCTCCAAACGGTCTTTGATGGTTTGGGCCCGTTTGCCGAGTTCTGACTCGGCTCCTTCTTCGGCGCTTGCATTCCGCATCGCCTCATTGGAATCGACGACAATGGGCTGAATCATGACAACGAGTTCATTGCGGGTTCTTTGCTTATTGCTCCGTCCGCCAAGGAGTGGCCCAAGGATCGGGATGCGTCCGATGTAGGGAATTCCTGAGTTATCCGTCTGCTTGTCGTCGGAAATGAGTCCTCCGAGCACAATGGTTGAACCATTTGGAATACGCACCGTGGTGGTGAGTTCCTGCGTGTTGATATTGGGCACCTGATTACCGCCGACATTGACAGTGGCCCCCAGGGTATTATTGATCTGCACGATCTGGAGATTTACCTCCCGGTCGGAGTTGATCAGCGGGATGATCTCCAGCTTGAGAGCGACCTGTTGGTACTGGACGGTGGAGGTGACATTATTCAGCGGATTGGAGCCGACGGTTCCCACGGTATTATAGGAGCTGGTGCCGGGGATGGGTACTTGCTGGCCGGAGAGGATGGTCGCTTTTTTATTATTGCTCGTATAGACGACAGGGCGGGAGATGGTGCGGAATTTTCCGGTCGATTCGAGGAAATGGGCGTAGGTGCTGATGCCCTGAGCCACCGTTCCAAAGACGGTCAGTCCTGATAGAGAGGAGGGGAAAGCATTGATGGCATTGGTCAAGCTGGATGAGACCAGATTGGTCAGGAATCCCGAGAGTGAATTATTGACCGCTGCACCGACGAGCCCATTGCTGCCACCGGTATTGAGTTTGGTAAACCAGGAGGCTCCGTAATCCATCCCCTCGGTGAGCTGGAGTTGTCCGATGACGGCGGCGAGATAGACCTGCTTGGGACGCTGATCAAGAATGTCGATGATCTCCTTGGCCTTGTGCTGTTTATCGGTCGGGCCATAGACGATGATGCTGTTGGCATTGGGATCGGCGATGATGCTGGTTGAGCCAACAGTGACGGAGAGGGGGGCGCTTTGCTCCGGTTGCTGAAGCTTGTCACTTGTATCCGTCATTCCGCCTGAGGAACTGCCGCTGGAAGAGTTGGTTTGACTCTGTCTCGGCGTCGGTGCAGGTGTGGGAGCCGATCCGGCCTGTCCTGACTTGCCATTTTCCTCATCATCCTTGCCCTTGAGCATATCGACAAGAACGGGGAAAACATCGCTCACGGAAAGATAATTAAGCGGACGCACCAGGGGTTGGGCGAAATCATCAGGCTGGTCGAGCTTGGCGATCAATTCACGCAGGTATTTGTAGTTCTCAGCTTTGACGATAACGAGCACTCGGTTGGTGCGTTTATCGGCAAGGAACTGTGGCTTCCCACTCAGGAGATGAACATCCCCGCCGCCGGAGATAACGGCTCCCTGGTTGCCCTGTGCGCCGCCTGCGGGGGCTGGGTGCGAGGCGCCGCCTCCCGTGCTGCCTCCTCCGAACATGGCTCCGAGGGTCTCCACCACCTTGTCGGCATTGGCACGCTGGAGCGGAATGAATTCGGTGATGATCTGGCTCGGCTCCTTATCGACCACATTCATGATGGCGATGATTTTACGGATGATCGGAGTTTTTTCTGTAATCAGAAGGGCGCTCGTGTTGGGAACAGGTACGAGAGAGGTATAGGGGCTTATTTGGACTATTCCCGTGATGATGGAATTGGCCTCGTCGGGGCTCAGGAAGTGAAGCGGTTGGTAAAAACTCACCAGCTTATCTCCGTCCTGAGGGAGCTGGGATTCCTCAAGATAGAGGGGAAGACTTTCTGAGCGTGGGGGATGGCTTGGGCCGAGGATTTTGACGGTGTTGTTATCGACCGGGATGATGGTGTAGCCATTGAGCAGCATGGAACTCTCGATCAAGGCGATGGCTTCATGCACAGGAATCGGATTGGCCACATTGATCGAGATTTCCGGGCCGGTGAGATTGGCGTCGCGGATGGTTCTCTTGCCGGTGAGTTGCTCATAAGTCATCAACAACTCTTGGATAGTCGTATGAGGAAATTGAACCGTGGTCATCGTTTCGGGAGTGGTCGATGCCGGAGGTGCGGCAGGCATCGCCGGAACGGGTGGAATGCCTGTCGCGGCAGCGGAGGGATTGACAGGATCGGCTACCTGAAGCTGACCGAGAGGGCGTGGGGGAGTAAGCTGCTGGGCGCGAGTCTGAGTCCCGGCGATGAGAGTCATCGCGAGGATTAAAAGCGGTGTGAAGGACTTGGATTTCATGGTGTCGGAACTTGAGCGGAAGGTGGTGCGACCGGCGGACGGCGAATGATACGACGGGTCTGAGGCGTGATGCCTGGCGGGCGAGGGCCGACGATCACGCCAGGGGCATTGGGCGCGCCAGCTGGTACGGGAAGTGCAGGAAGGCGCGGCATGAGGGGATTGGGTCCGCCGACTTGCGGGCCGGGAGGGGGCGCCGCCTGTGGTGCCGCTGCGAGGTAGGTGATAGTTCCCGTGTCGCCGCCCACTCTAATGGTGGCTTTCTGTGGTGGTTTGTCCCCTTCGCGCACGAGTGACACCAGCGCCATGCTTTTCTGATTCGGCTTATGCGTGAGCATTTCTCTGCTCTGATCCGTGCGGTCAAAGACGAAAATCTCCTCCTCTCCTCCGATGGTTACGATGCCGGTGAGGGCATAACGGTCGGAGAGCGGTGAGCTTTCCTCAGCAGTGGGGAGGCTGAAGGGAGAGTGGTCGAGGAGGGATTGGAAATCGGCGATCGAACGCGGTTTTTCCCAGGGCTGCTTTTCGGCAGGCGCAGCGATTGCAAGGCAAGGTCCCGCGAGGGTCAGGCACAGGAGGGTCATGGGAAGAAAAAACTTCCCATGGCAATTCCTCATCTGGTCTGCGCTGCGCTTCACTTGATCAGTCTTCGTTTTAAGGCGTCTCCGCATCCTCTTTGGGAGCTTCCTCCGCTTTGGGTTCGGCAGCGGTGCCGGGATGGAAATACTGACGAATTTCCAGATCCGCGATGACATTGGGTGGCTCGGTATCGCTACGCAATGTCAATTTGTCGATTGAGCGCCATGCGGTGGGACTCTGGAGGGTGTAGAGGAACCGGACGATTTTCTCAAAGGGGCCGGTGAGTTTTACTCCCACACCCACACTGGTGCCCTGCGGGACATCCTGAGGAGGGAGCAGATTTTCTTCCTGCACTTTGAGACCGGCCTTTTCGGCTTCGCCCTGCTCGAATTCCAGCAGCTTGGCGCTGGCGTCATCGGGGGGCATTTCGGGAAAGGGATGGGCAGTGATCCAGCTCAAGCCCGGATGCAGGGAATCGGCAATATCGAGCCAGTTGCGGTCGGAGGCCAGTTCTGTTTTTGCGGCGGCGATGGAGAGCTGGACTTTGGTGCGTGCCTGAAGAAAGGCCCGCAGACCGAGCAGATTGAGCGCGACAAAGACTGCGCCGCAGAGAATGGCGAAGAGGATTTTTTCGCTGGAAGCCAGTTTTTTCATGGGGTCGGTTGCGCCTCTTCTGAATTCTGCGGGGCTGCATCCGGGTGCGTTCCTTCAATGTCGAATTTCACGCTGTTTTTCCCGGCGAGCTGTGGCTGGGCATTATTCCAGTCAAATTGCTGAAGAAGGGGACTTTTCTTCAATTGCTCAATGGCGCTGTTGGCCTGGGTCAGGTCGGCTGCTTCTCCGGCGATATGGAGGTGTCCCTGCTCCAGGGCAAAGAGGGTGAGGCGCACTTTACCTCCGGCGGTCGGGGTGGCGGCGGCTGAAAGCAAATCGAGTGCGTAGGTCGTGGGATCAATCAGTGGTCGGAGGGTCTTCCAGCGGCTCGATTGTTGCTGGGCATCCTGGGCCGGTTGCTCGACTTTGGCGATTTCACGGCGAATATTCTGCAAGGCATTCTGCCTGATGAATAGATCACCCGCTCCCCAGAGCAGGAGCAGGAGGTAGAGAATCGCTCCGGCAATGGCGAAGGAGAAAAGTTTCTGTCGTTGCAGGAGGCGACGGCGTTCTTCCCGTGCCTCGGTGGGGGGAAGATCAAAGGGGGCCGATGGCAGGATGGGGGGCAGGGCGGCCGTGCCGATTTCCGAGCGGGTGATGATGGAGCGCGGAAAGAGGGTGGCCAGAGAGCTCTGGCAGGTGGCGGCGACTTCCGAGGGGAGAGCGTCGAGGAGAATGCGAGTGGGGAGATGTTCCAGGACGCCTTCGGAGAGCAACCTGAGGGCGATGCGATGCAGAAGCGCGGCGAGTCCCTGAGAACGCACTCCGCAGAACCAGACAGGCTGTTGATCGCGGTAGAAGGCCATCTGGATGGCACCCCACTCCTCCCAAAGAATCAGATCGTGGTCGCTTGATCCGGCGTGGAGACGCGGCGGAAGTTCAAATCGCACGGCTCTCTGCCAGCGTGGCGGCATGAGATCCGAGGGGAAGGGTTCGTCCGTTGCCGCTGCCAGGAGCAGGTGGCGCTCCCCCTTGTCGAGAATGGGAAGGATGCCTAGAGAATCTTCCATTCCTCGTTTGAGGAGATGTCTTCCAGAGAGTTCGAGTCGGACGAGATCGAGGTTTTCACCTTCACTCGCCACCCAGAGAGGCCAGGAAAAGAGGGAGGAGGAGGGAAGGCTGAGCAGGATTTCGCAATGTTTTGGCAGCGTCGCTTCTTGGGGGAGTAAGTGTGCTTCCGCTCCCGGCGTGAAGAGCCAGCGTTCCCACGAGCCCGGCTCGCGCCCCGGGCGTTCCAGAATCAGGCTATCCTTGGGGAGCTTGTCGTAAGCTTTGTCCAGGGAGGCAATACCGCTCATTCCGACCGTGGAGGGAGCGGCGGCATCCGTCATTTCCCGGATCGTAATCCCGGAAGTGCCGGCAGTCGTGTCGGAGGCCTGGTTCATTGTTCCGACCACCCTAGCAGGTTTCCTGACGCTTGGGCATCATCAGTTGAGGTAGTGGCAAGAATAACCGTGATCACGCGCTTCACCCCGTTGCAGGTTCCCGTGCTCTCGATTCTCCGCACGCTCCCGCTGACGCCGCAGGCATCGAGCAGGATTGCCCTCTGCGCCGGATTGCAGCCGATCAGATCCGCTGCCTGATCAATGGAGTCCACGGTGAGGTCGTCACTGGTTCCCTCAATGCCATCCTTGCCGTTGCGCAGGGAGATCCATTGATCGGCCTGCTCGGCAGTGAGTCCGAGAAAATCAGTGAGGATGGATTTCGGGGCGCGGAGAATATTGACCTTCCCGTTGTAGTAAGTGGTGAAATAGCTGCGCCAGTCGGGCTTCGACTGGATAACAGGATCAAAGCCGAGTACGAGTTCCATTTCGGCGGGAGCGCTGAAGGGGGCTCCGGGAGGAAATCCTGCGCGACCTGCGGCGGCGTATTCCGAGGACTTGGCCCCGTGGAGGGATTTGAAGGGGCTGCTGCTCTGCCAGTCGTAGAGGCCGTCACCGGCGGTCTCGACAGAGATTTGATCAAGGCCCCAGGCGGTGAAGAGCTTCTCCAGCAGATTGCGTCTGTCGGGAGTGGCTCCGAGCAGGGTATTCGGATTGATCAAGCCCGATTCATCCTTGATGACAACCTTGTACCCCTCGTCCCCCTCCTGATGGGAGAGGAGCGGATCGCCCTGCGTGATAGATTTTTCCATCGCCAGAGCCAGGCCGGAGAGCGCCTGCTGTCGCGCTCGGAATTGTTTCCCCTCGTGGGTTTCTTCCGAGATCCAGTTTTGAATGATCCCTGCCAGCAGCAGCGTGACCGCTCCCAGGATGGCGATCGTCCAGAGCACCATCGGCAAGGCCATCCCGGATTGGGATTTTAGAAACCTCATGGTGTGATGGAGTTTGTTGAATTGGTGCTACTGCCGTTCGTGGAAGTTGCGGCAGCAGGAGTGGCCGCAATCGCCGGAAGGTAGAAGATTGATTCCACGGGATGGGGCAACTCGTCGATCTCTGTCTGGAAACGGATCAGGATCGGCTTGGCGCTCCCAACGGGAAGCTCTTCCTTCCACTCCTCATCCTGCGGGGTGGTCTTAAACGACCAGCGAGGTTTGCGAAGATGGGGTAGGAGCGGCGTGCCGGGCGCAAGAAAGGCCTGATTCCGTTCGCGCTCGGTGGCATTGGCGGGAATCGTGAGAAGAATCATCGTGCGCGTGCCATCGGATTTGGCTCTGGCGGCGAGGACAATGGAACCTCCGGCGAGACTTGGTAAACCGAAAATTCCCTGAGGTTTGCTGATGACGAGATCCTGCTCGGCCGAGCCGCCGCTGGAGTGACCGATTTCGAGTGTCACCCCTCCTTCGGCGGGGAGATTGAGAAAGGCCTCGCGAGTGACGCGCTCAAAGGCATCCAGCCGACGGAGGGTGAGCTGCTGCGCCATGGTCGCCTGCGAGGCGCTCAGCGCTGCGCTGACGATGGCGTAAACCGCCCCCGCCAGCAGGGCGAGGATGAGCATTGAGATCACGACTTCCAGCAGGGTGAAGCCGCGATTGATCCGTCTGTGGAGCGTGGGGGGCTTCATGGCTGATTGACCAGGATGGAGGCGCTGTCGCTCTGCTTATCCAGCGTGGCCGTGATCGTGAGCTTCTTAATATTGGGAAGCTCCTCGCCATCCTTATTCTGCAAGGATTGGGGAACGAGGGTTTCTTCCAGGCGGATGCCATGGTTTTCTTTGGCCTCAATCACGAGTTTCTCTTTGTCGAGAGGAATGGCTTGTCTGAGGGCGATTCTGGATTCCAGCTCCTGGCGGATCTGGGCTCGCTGACGGACTTCCAGGGCCGCCTGCATTGCGGTATTGAGCGCGGTGATCAGCCCGACGACGGCAATGGCAAAAACGCCCAGCGCGATTATCACCTCAAAAAAGGTGAAACCTCTTTGTCTGCGTCGGAATGAAAGCACGCTATTCATCCTCGTGAAGCAGTTGTCCGGTCAGGGCATCAAAATCCATCGTGATTTGATGATCGGAATCGCCGATTTTCAACTGCAACGGCTCGCAGATGCCTGCGGAATTAAAACGCCAGATGGTATTGGTGGCTGGAGTATGAAATTTCGCATCATTGAGGCCCTTCATCTCCAGCTTCCAGCCGGAGGGAAGGCGAACTCCCGCGATGCCTGAAGCGCTGATTTTAAGCTGCTGAGTCGCTCCCGATTCCATGGCCTTGGTGCGCATTTCCTGTGCTTTGGAGGCAATGGCATCCGAGGCGCGATCCCCCTCGGAATTGACAAAGGCATCGCGGAGATACGGGAGTGATGCCGCCAGCAAGACCGCAATCATGGAGAGACAGATCATGATCTCCAGGAGGGTGAACCCCTCGACAGGAAACAAACTTACACTACTTGACGATGTTGTCCGTCGGAACTCCATCCTTGCCCTTTTGTCCGAGTGAATAGAGATCATACCCGTCCGTGTTGTATTTGCCGGGATTGCGATAGACATAGGGTTGATCCCAAGGATCTCTAGGCACATCATCATTTTTCCAAAGTTTTT
>Ga0302320_10004637_pt1 | contig 31162 bp, 29 predicted proteins | sample Bog_T0_3_FD_202130 | JGI IMG/M metagenome (GOLD analysis project Ga0302320, IMG submission 202130) | Peat permafrost microbial communities from Stordalen Mire near Abisko, Sweden - Bog_T0_3 | ecosystem: Environmental > Terrestrial > Soil > Wetlands > Peat | place: Sweden: Abisko, Stordalen Mire... | reverse complement strand
TGGCCTACACCCTCCGCCGTTAGGCGAAGCAGAATGGATTGAGATGTTTTCAACAGAGCATTTTCAGCTTTCTGCTTTTGAAGTGTGACTCTCCTCACGCCTTCCAAACCTGACCGGGTTTGGTTTTTATCGTCGCCATGGCATTGCGCGTGTCCACGATGCACGGCGACCATTCGGCCAGTTCCTGGTAGTTGACCGCCTGATGGTTGGTCGCGATGATGACCGCGTCGAAACCCTCCAGCGTCTGCCGGTCCCAGTTTACCGAACGCATGCCTGCCCAATGCGGATGTTCGCGCGTCGGCCGGACGACCGGCACATAGGGATCATAATACGCCGGTTCCGCCCCGCGTTCCTTCAGCAGGTTCATGAGCGTGTAACTGGGCGATTCCCGCTCGTCGTCCACGTTCGGTTTATAGGCCAGGCCGACAATGAGCACCCGGCTGCCGTTCACCGCCTTGCGCCGCGCATTGAGCGCCTCCGCCGTGCGATTGATCACATGCATTGGCATGGACGTGTTGATTTCGCCCGCCAGCTCGATAAAACGGGTGTTCTGGGAATATTCGCGCGCCTTCCAAGTGAGATAAAAGGGATCAATCGGAATGCAATGGCCGCCCAGTCCCGGCCCGGGATAAAACGCCATGAACCCGAACGGCTTGGTCTTCGCCGCGTTGATCACCTCCCAGACGTCAATGCCCATGGCGCTGTAAACCACCTTCAGCTCGTTCACCAGCGCGATGTTGACGCTGCGGAAGATGTTTTCCAGCAGCTTGGTCGCCTCAGCCACGCGGCAGGACGAGACCGGAACAATCGTTTTGATGGCGAGCCCATACATCGCCTTGGCGCGTTCCAGGCAGGCGGGCGTGTAGCCGCCAATCACTTTGGGAATGATTTCCACCTTGCTCTGCGCGTTGCCCGGGTCTTCCCGTTCCGGCGAAAAGGCCAGGTGAAAACCGACGCCCGCCTTCATGCCCGATCCGCTTTCCAGCACCGCCCGCAAATCCTCGTCCGTGGTGCCGGGATAGGTCGTGGACTCGAGCACCACCAGCGTGCCCTTTTGCAGGTGCGGCGCGATGCAAAGGCCGGTGTCAATGATGTAGGAAATATCCGGTTCGCGGTTCTTATTCAGGGGCGTCGGCACGCAAATGATCACGGCCTCAACCTCCCGGATGCGTTCAAACTCGGTGGTGGCGGCAAAGCGGCCGCTCTTCACGGCTTCGGCGATGGCGGCCGGCTCAATGTGTTTGATGTAACTCTTTCCCTGGTTGAGGGAGGCGACCTTGGCCGCGTCAATGTCCAGCCCCAAAACACTGACACCCGAGCGGGTGAATTGGAGGGACAATGGCAGGCCGACGTAACCGAGACCGACGATGGCTATTTTCATAGTTTTTTGTATTTAATTACTGTGATTAGAGAAGAACAGCGAGAAAAAATCCTGGAAATGAAAACCGGAACCGCTAAATATGAAAAAACTTCTTTGACACGAATTACACGAATTGCCGCGAATTTGACCGGATGAAACCGGTTGGTCAAAATCCGTTGAATTAATGCGAAAATTGCCGATTGCGGATCGCTGCGGATGTAACACCCGCGTAAAACTCACCTATTATTTACGCGTGCCTTCGCGTCAACGGAATGGAGATGATGTGCATTCGCCGCAAAACCTCCACCAACCCCAAGGCGCAAGCCAGCCCACCCAGACCGGTTAGCGAGTCGGGAACGGAAACGACGGTAAAATTGTCAACTCGATCTGCGCCGCCGCTGGCAACGGCGCCGCCGCTCGCGCTCAACGTGCTCTCATCAACCAATCGGAAATAAACCGCTGCAGCATTATTCAGCGCCGTTATTGAACTCAAATCATAAGCAAAATGGAACGCAAGATTTGGGCTGCCGCTGGAACTCCAAGCCGAATTCGGCGATCCGTTCACCAAAACAGAATAATTGGCTCCGAATTGAGTGAAGGTGCTGCCATCCGTGCTATAGAACAATCCAAAGGCACCCGGCCCGGTGCTGCTGCTGGTTTGGTCCCAACTCACACCGATATTCTGATAACCGACCGTTCTCAATTGGAATTGGAAATAATCGGCCACGGCCCAGTTGTTTGCGCTGAACGAATGCGACGAGCCGTTGCCGGCGGGCGAACTGTAAGTCGTGGTGCCCGCATGCAAACCCGACGCGGAACCGCTTCCCACTTCAGGCGAATAAGAGCCGGATGTTGTTGGCACACTGCTTTCAAACGTCCATTGGGCGATGGTTGTGGGCGTGCCCATCACCAATGCCGGAGTGATGCCGATGAGTGAAACAACAAGAACTGCCGCGCTCGTTTTCATAAGCTTGCTTCTTATGGTTGCTGCCGCTTATTTCAGTTGCTGAACTCCGCCGGCCCACAACCGGCGAGGTTTGTTCGATTGAACTATCAGGGCTATTGATCCATATTATGTTCATTCTGTCAAGATCTATTTCGCTTTGTTTCTAATCACCGATGCGCCCTGGATTACGACCCGCGAAATGGCGCGAATTTATCTGAAAAACTCAAAACTTGAAACCTGAAATGCAACCGCCAAGGCGCCGAGGACGCCAAGTCTTTGACACGAATTGCACGAATTGGCACAGATTCATTTCTGCTTTCTCAATATCTGCTTTCTGCTTTTCATCATCTGTGTCCATCTGTGTTCACCCGCCGTGCTCGCGCCCGTCGCGGCAGGTCCGTGGCTAAACCAAAACGTTTCGTTTGATTTCCGCTTTCCGGCGTTGAAACGCCGGGCTATTGTCGTTTGTCCTCCGGGACTTGCTAAGACATGAACTCTGACATGCATAATGAGGCGGGTCATCTGACCGCGCTTGGCTGGACGAACTTCGCGCTTTACATGGTTGCCGCCGTGCTTTCGTTCCGGGCGGCGGCTTCAGTCCGCAGTCAGTCGTCAGCAGACAGTGGTCGGCAGTCTTCTGAAACCGGCCGCGTCTGGTTCTGGCTTGGCGTCATTTTGGCCGGGCTGGGACTGAACAAGCCATTGGATTTGCAGACATCTCTCATAGAATTCGGTCGCCAGATCGCCGCCAGGGAAAATCTGTCTGCGCAGGCAGCCGGGTTGCACGTCCTTTTCTTACTGGCCTTTGCATTGGTCCTGATCGCGTTGTTTATCGTGGTCATGATTCGGTTTCCAGCCGCGGTTGCAAGTTTTGTCCGCCAGATGCCGCTGGCGGCGGCCGGTTGCGTCCTGGTCTGCGCTTACATTGTGATTCGCGCCGCCTCAATTGACAGTGTGGACCTCATGTTGGGGATCCATCTGGAAAGAATCCCGTTTTTATGGCTGCTGGAAGCCGGCGGCTTGCTGCTCATCATCGTCCAGGGGCTGTGCAAAACCAAAAACCTGAAACGCTGAAACGCTGAAATGCAACCGCCAAGGCGCCGAGGACGCCAAGTCTTTGACACGAATTGCACGAATTGGCACGGATTAAAAACAAAAAGCTAAAAAGCTGAAAGCTGAAACTCTGAAATGACCACAAAGGGAACAATTACTTTTTAACCGCGAAACAGACGAAATACGCAAAATGATTTTTAGACACGGATTGCACGGATTGACACTGATTGAATCGGTGAAAATTACTGAAATTCGTGTCGAGCCATTCTCGGGTTTGGAGTGCGCGGACACCTCCGCGCTTTCAAAGCGGCCAAATTATTCGCGTGGTTCGCGTCTTTCACGGCTCATTTCCGCCTTCTCAATTTTTAGAGCGGATGCCTCAAAGGTCAATCTGCTGTTCCCGGGCGACCTTGCCGGTGAAATCGTCCACCAGCATGGGGAGGCGATCGGCCACGCTTCGGGCATACTTCAGGAGCAGTTCGAGCTTGCCCGGATCCAGCTCCAGTTCGTAGGCATGCACAAACACATGGCGAAACGCCTTCAATTCCTGCAAGGGCGGCTTCAATTCCGGGGGAATCAAGGCCGGGCGGATGCCGTCAATTTTGATCGCCAGGCGGTTCAACAACGAGGTGTGCCAGCCTTGTTCGTCATCAATGTTGTTTTCGAAGGCCTTGGCGACGCGCAGGCTCATTTGCTCAAAGGCGTTGTATAGGCGGCAAAGCTGGTGCGCGCACCCTTCATAAGCCACCTCCTCACGGCGTTCAAAGCGGGCCCGCGCCTTGTCGAAAGCCTCCCGGATGACGCGGCCGTCGTCCAGCATTTCATCGCGTAACGTTTGCAGGGCTATGCCGTCCATACCTCGCCTTCCTTGAGGATTTTTTGCCGGAACCGGCATTGGTCCAGCAGCACCACATCCACGGGCCGGCCGAGACGTTCCATCAATTCGGCCGTAAGCCGTCCGGCATCCACGCCCGCCGGCTCCTTTTCCAAAGCCAGGTCCACATCTGATCGGTCGTTGAAAACTCCGGGCTTGGTGAGCGAGCCAAAAAGGATGACCCGGCTTCCCGGAATCAGTTGCGCGAGGGCGGCGCGCAGATGGCGGCGCGTGTCCGCCAGCACTTCCAGCCGGCGTTGGCGGCGGGCCAAATCGCGTTTTTGGAGCAAAGTCATCAGGGTTAAAATGCGCTTAAACGGCGATTTTCGCAACACTGCAATGCAAAACCTGAAACGCTGAAATGCAACCGCCAAGACGCCAAGGACGCCAAGGACGCCAAGTCTGTGACACGAATTGCACGAATTGGCACAGATTCATTTCCGATTTCTCAATTTCCGTTTCAGCATTTGGCCATGTCACGCCAGCGGGTCAACAATCTCCACCCCCGTCGCCTCAAAGTGACGCCGGTTATGCGTGGCGAGAGTGTGGCCGTGAAACAGGGCCGTGGCCGCGATCAAGGAATCCTCGCAGGTCATCGTGCGGTTTCTGCCCTTGAGATCCGCCAGCAGTTCCTTCCAGCGCACCAGCACCGGCTCCGTCAGCGGCTCGGTGACCGGCGAAAACATTTCCCGGGTTTCCTTGAGCCAGGCCGCCAGCCCCGGGCGATGCGTGGATGGCGCCCGCCGCAGTCCGTATTCGAGTTCGGCCAGTGAAACCACGCTCACAAACAGGTCTCCGTCATGCTGCGCCAGCCACGGGACCAGCTTTGCCGGCACGCGCTTGCGTTCCAAAAACGACAACAAATCCGTGTCCACCAGAAAGCTCATTTGAACGGCAGCGGGTGGCGGGCGGGGGTTGGCATCGGCCAGGGGCAGCGGGAAAACTGCCGGAGCAACGCCCGTCCGGAAACCCCGCGCCGTTTGGCGGGCCGGGGCGTCAGAACGATGCTGTTCTTGCCGTCGCGCAGGGGATGAACTTCCACCACGCCGCCCCGCGACAGGCCCGAGGTCTCGCGCCACCATTTGGGCAGGGTGCTTTGACCCACCTTCGAAATGGTCACGGTATCCCAATCTTTCATGGCTTAAGAATTCCTTAAAAGCGGTTCTTCGTCAAGCCGGTTCCCGCGGTTTTTGTTTTAACCACGGGTGGACACGGATAACCACGGATTCAAAACCAAGACGTTAGTCAGCCGCAAAAGAGCACAAAGGACACATAGACTGTATAACCGCGAAACAGACGAAATACGCAAAATGGGATTTGGGGTGCGCGGACATGTCCGCGCTTTCAAAGCGGCGACACTTCGCCGCACTCCAAAGCTCCGTCAGGCCGGGCAAAGTATTCGCGTGGTTCGCGTCTTTCGCGGTTCTTTTCAGCTTCTTGTCGCGCCGAAGTTAGACGCAGGCAGATCTGTTTTCCTTGACCTGTGAAGTGGTCTTGGCCCGTGGAGTGCGGAGCATACTCCACCAGGCTACTTCACTGGGCCTGCTTTCTGCTTTCCGTTTTCTGATTTCTTCGGGCGCAGCCGATCAAACACCGGTTTCAATCGGTCTCTGGCTTCGCACAGTTGCCGGCGGGCAACCGCCCACAGCGGAGTGCGGGACAGGGAAATCGTGTGCGGGTCAATGGCATCGGCGGGAACAGCGCGGATCTCGACTTCTTCACCTGATCCGGTTGCAATTGGCTCTCCGTGATACGAGGGAAACGATACCGGAGCGCTTGTGGCTGTCCGCATTGTCAACCCCTCGGCAGCGCCGTCGTTTAACCAGGGCCTGTGGACACAAAGTTGATTAACCCCCTGCGGCACTTTTAGGAGGATTTTCCGTGAATACATTCTCACGTGCAGGACTTCGTCTTCGCGGCGTGTGCAATAATTGGACCGGGCGATGGATTTCATGTCCATCCATCGAACCTCGCCGATGGAATTGAGCGTGCCCGTCAACTCGGCAAGCAAATCCAGACCGCCCGCAACCTCCTCATGGTGGCCCACGGGTATCACCGGCTGGCCCAGGAATGCCGCCAACAACATTTCGGTTTCGCATCCCCGCTTGAGTCGGAATCTCGGAATCACCGGCAGCCCCGCGCCCAGGAATTCGGCTGGATTCAGACCCACAGAAACGGGCCAGGTCGTGCCCGGGTTTTGGTTCATGATGGAGCCCCGGGAGATGCAAGCGGCCTCGAAACCCGTCCGCAAAAGGACCGTGGCCATGTCATGAGTGCAGGCGCCGTGCGGTGCCGCCATCACCCGCGAGATCTCCAGTCCAGAAGCCCGCTCCAGCCGTTCAATCCTCCGCAAAGCCTGGGCGGCCAGCGCGCGCCGGCTGGTGTCATCCTGTGTCCGAGCCAGTTCTTTCGTGGTGTGGTTGTTGCCATGAATCAGAAGCGAAAGGCGGCTTTGGTTCTTCTGGAACAGGCTCGCCGTTGCCCGATGGACGTGCCAGCCATCCAGCGGGACGGTGGCAAACGATGCGTGGTAATTGTGCCGGGCGGCATCTTGGGCCAACCGGTCATAATTGACGTAACCATACGATTTCCAACGCAGGTTGGGATCATCAAACATGAAACCGGCGCGCAGGGGCGGATATTCCCAGCCGGACACTTCCCTCAAAAAATGCAGGAGCGGCAGAAGGCGCAGCCAGTTCCCACTCTGAAAATGCTCGAAAAGGTAACCACCGTCAGCGAGGGCAGGGGGTTCCATGGCTATTAAATCAACCTCGGAAGCTCCTTGCTTGCTGTGGAGCCACAAAATGTCATCGCCTTTCCGCGCGAGAACTTCATCGCCAGCCTCCGGTTTCAAAAGGCAGACGCGTTCTATGCCCTTGTCCGGCAGCGTCCGCCCGCGAAAACATTGCGGGAGGCGGGAGCTTGAACTCAGACGCACCTCCGACGATTGGGATGAAACAGGAAAAGTCTCCCCGCCGATAAAAGCCAGGCAACGCAATCCGCTGGGAGCAATTTCAAGGGCCTTTTCACGCGAAACACCAAACAGCAAGACCGCATCGCATTTTGTCTTGTCTCCATCAACCCACGGCACGAATTCAGCCGGCAAAAAACTGTTGAGCGCGTCAAGCAGTTTGCCAGTCGTTCCGTGCGAGGCGAGGTGATAGGTCCCGATTTTTGCCGGGTTAGACATGCGGAATAGAAAGGTTATTTCCGAATTGGTCTCAACAGCTTCTGAGACGGCTTGCGCAAAATTTCATTAGCCACGCATTTTCGCTTCCAGTTTCCTGGAAATAAAATCCGTCAGCGCGTTCAGTGTTCTGAAATTATCCTGCGATAATTCATCAATATCCATTTGGCAGTCGAACTGTTCCTCACAAAAAGAAACCAGAGAAACGGTCATCAATGAATCCAGTAGACCGGCTTCGAAAAGTTCCGTATCTGATTGTAGAAAGCTCGCATCTTCGAGGTTGCTCTGCTCAATGACGAATTGTTTCAACTTTTGTAGTATAGAATCGCGTTCCATTTTCATTTTGAGATATGCTTTCAGTAAAATACCGGTTTGAAATCACGCCCCGCTTCCCGGTTGGTTTTGCATCGCAGGAAATGAATCTTTTCTTCCCCAAAGCAGAAAGTCCACATTTGCCCACTTGCCGGAGAAGGGCGCAACAACCCGCTCCACCCATTGCTTTTCGGACATTACCAGATTGAAGCTGTAGAATGGGCTGTCCGTGCCAAAGCATACCCGGCCGGGAAAAGCAGCGTGCAACTTTGCCAAATCGCTTAAAATATTTTCCCCTTTCCCACGGATTCGCTCCTGCCAGCCTGAAATATCAAAATAGATGTTGTCCGGCACGACGGGAGCCTTGACGAAACTTTCCCACAAATCAAATCCGCTGTGCCCGGCGATGAACGGGATTTTGGGAAATTGCCTTGCCAGTTCCATGAAAGGTTCTGGCTGGGCATTTACGTCGTTCAAGACATCCACGGTCTTGCCCAGATGCACCAGCACGGGCAGTTTCCGCTGTGCCGCCAATGCGACCACTTCGCAAGTCTTGGGGTCTGACAGCTTCCATCCTCCGGTCGGGTGTAACTTCAAACCGCGCGCCCCCATACCATCAAAAGCCCATGCCAGCAGCTCCGCCGCATCCTTGCGGCGCGGATCAACCCCGGCAAAACCGATCAACCGGTCGCTAAACTGGCGGCAAATTTCAAGAATCTCCTTGTGGATTTCCCAGATGGACCTCTCGGCTTCGCCCAATTCGATTCCCCAATCCAGCACCAGTATGACACGCTTTTCAATGCCCACTTTGTCCATGATCTTTACCGTCGGGATGCCCGTGTCGTCCGTCAACATTTTGAAGAGCTGCCGTGCGATTGCGTCCGCGCCACGTTGCCCTTGCTTTTGCTGACGCCGTTGGAAATCCCGGAGCAACGCGTCCTGAAATGCCTGCGGATACCATCGCGGGTGAAATAAATGCGCGTGGATGTCAATCATGTGGATGCCTGGCGTCGGATGATCTTCGAACCAAGTTCGGTTCTTCTTAAATCCGGAACCACCCTGATTTCCCGAGGAAAGAATGCCGGGGATAGGTGCTTGCGCACGTAAGTGTTAACCTGTCCGATGTCGAAAGCCCCGTTGCCCGGCACAACGTCCAGAAGAACAAAAATGTCGCCGTTGGTGTCGGCGCTCGTGCGGGCTTGGGCATCCGCCACTCCTGGGGCCTGAACCGCAATCCGCTCGATTTCAGCCGGATGAATCTTCTCGCCTTTGATGTTGAACATGTGATCGCGTCGGCCCAACAACTCGATCTCGTCTCGCTCGTTGTAGTAACCCAGATCGCCGGTGCGCATCTCGGTGCAGGTTTTCAAAGTCACGAGGTCATCTTGAATTCCCTGAAAGTAACCCATCATCACATTGGGGCCGCGGATTATGATTTCACCCGGCTCGCCGTTTGAGCCTTCAATTGTGATTTCCACACCCGGCGCTGCCCGTCCAATGGAATTGGAAGGCGGAGACGATGCTTCTATGACGCGGTAACAGGCGCGGCCAGCTTCGGTCAGACCGTAAATATTAAATATCTTCAGACGGGAATTTGTCTCGAATGCGTCCTTCAGAAGTTCGGGTGTCAACAGATCGCTCGAACTCGTCATGTATTGGAGCTTCCGCATCGCTTCCCGCCGTTCACCGGTGGCGGCCTTGAGCAATTTGCGGAGCGTGTGCGGAACCAGCACAAGATCCGTGACACCTCCAGCCAGAATCTTCTCAAAAATCGAGTCGGGAAAGGCAGCGCTTTCACCGAAAACATACCCGGTTCGCGCCAGGATATGGCTGTAGATCTGGATGAATCCGTAGTAGTCATAAAGCGGCACGGTTGCCAGACTCTTTCGCGACGGGTCCAAACCGAGAAAAGAAACATTCATCCCGGCCGCCGCGAGAATGGTGCTTGCGCCGAGACACACGCCTTTCGGCTCGCCCGTGGATCCCGACGTGAAAACAATTAATCGTAAACCATCATCGCCTCTTGCAGATCGGGCGTTATCAGCCAGTTTGTTACTTTCTTGAATCTCGAAGTCGAATCCCCCGGCAACATCGGCATCGCCGGATTTAACCAGGAGCGTGGGGAGAGACTCAAGGGCGGCGGCGTGGCGGGAGCGGAGCGGGTGGTTGGTAACAACAAAATGTGGATGCACCCTATCGCATAAAGTTTTAAGCTTCGAAGTCGTAGTTTGAATGGTCATCGGCACTACCACGGCCCCACGCAGGAAAAAAAACAGGTGGCTTAGATATGCCGGAATGCCATCCGGCAGGAGCAGCACGACCCGCATGCCAGCCACGCAAAACATCTTTTGATCCATCGCCTGCAGCGCCTTCGCAAGTGTGCCATACGTGAAACGCTGGTTGCGGAACTCGACGGCCAGACGATCCGGCGATTGAGCCGATGTCTCCTGGAGGGATTGTTCGAGATTGTGCATTAACGGGCTATCGTGCGCTGGGGTGGTCTCATCATTTCATGGCGGACCGGACGCGCCCCCACTCTTGCCAGCAGGGCGTTTTTTGGGAAGCGGGCGTAGATGGCTCAAAAAATCATTATATTTGGTTGCCATCCCGAGAGGAATACCGGACTTGGCGATCGGCTTGGCCGGATTGCCCTGGACAACTGTCCCGGCCGGAATGGATGTGGTGACCACACTCCCGGCGCTGACCACCGCCCCGCGACCAATCGTGAGATTGGGCAGGATGATGACACCGGGACCAATGAACACGTCATCCTCGATATGGACGCCATGCGATTCGTGAAAATGCGCAATAATGGTCGTTCGAACGCTGATGTTCACATGATTTCCGATCGTGATCAGATGCGGATATGCGGTTTCCAGAATCGCGTCATACCCAATCCATACGTCCTTGCCAATGGTCACCCCGCGCTGGCGATGGCACCAGACCCGCAGCGACATCGCCCCCGGGGCTGACCGGGCGATGTGCTGCAGCAGACGGTTTTTTATTCCTGACCAGGCGTTCTCTGCCATATTCAACTTTCTGTTAATAAGGGCGGAATTGGACTTGAGAATCCATTAATTCCCTAAAAAATCAACCTTTTTGCAACGGCTTCGTATCCAAATTCATCCGTGGTTGAACTGCGGTTTTAGATTCATTTCGGTTTTTGCCCGACGCAAAAAAGCTGTGGGGCCAGGAACTCGCGAAACAGTCCCAAGGTTGCCCGGTTGAAAAAGAGCTTCTTCGGACCGTTAATTATCATTTGCTCATGGCAAACCTTGAAACCGGCCTCCTCAACCATGCGTCGGAACGAACTCTGCGTGAAGAACCGCAGGTGGGTCTTGTCCATGATGCCGGCCGCCTCGTATTTCCATTCCCCGCGAAAAACCAGGTTCCGCACGACGTGATAATTCCGCACGTTCGGCAGGCAGATCAGCACCTTTCCGCCCGGCTTCAACCATTTGTAAATTCTTTGCATGACCTTGTATGGGTCCTTCAGGTGCTCCAGCACATCCCCGCAAATCACGTAGTCAAAATGATTTTCATAAGCCAGGTCCATTTCCTCCACGTCGCCCACATAAACCTTCTGGTAGGTTTTTTGGGCCTCGGCGGCGGCGGCGGGAAAAATTTCCGCGCCCACCACCTCGCCGGCCTTGCCGGCTTCCCGCAGCTTGCGCCCCATGATGCCCGAGGCGCAGCCGAGGTCCAGGATGACGTTGGGTCCATCCTGAATATGGGGCAGTATCCACCATTTGAACATGGTATAATAATCCGCGTCCTTTTGCTGGAATGCCGTGTTTTGCATATTCGGTTATTTAGGGAAATCAGGGCGAAATGCTCTTGGGCGCAATGTTTCGCCGGACCATGGCAAGTATTGAACGCCGGAGTTCGGGATCAAAAAACAGCATGGCAGGCAATCCGGCAAATGCTCCAATGACAACCTCAAACGTCAACCGCAAGGCGTAAGATCCCAGCGGGGGCCAATTGATGGTTTCCATCAGACTAACCGCAGCAATAATAAACAAGGATGCGATCAGGGATGGCTTCAAGGCATGGATAAAGTCCCGAACGGTAATTTTTGAATAGTGGAATAAAATCCAGAGGAACACGGGGGTAGTGAAAAAGACCGCTCCGGCCAGACGGGCGAGAGCTATCCCCATGATCTGCAATGAATCCACCCCGTGCCGCACATACATCCCCGCAGCCACCAGCAAGATGAAACCCACGACCGTTCGCGACCATTCCAAAATGGCAAAATGGCGGGTTTTGGCCAGTGCTTGGAGCAACGGGCCGGAGAAGAACGTGAAGACCATCAAAATTCCGGCCAGGCACAGCACCTTGAGCACATTGTCGGCAACAATCCATTGCGGGCCAATCGTCGCCAGCAACGGCCGGCTGACCATCGCCAGCCCGGCAAGCGCGGGAATGGTAACCACGGCAGTCATCTTGATGCATGTTTTTACGGTATTGCGCAACTCAACCGGATTGTCCTGATGCCGCGAGAATTCAGCCAGTGAAACCGCCTGGGTTGCTGACATTGCCATGGTGATCACGCTGCCAACCACACGGTCTGCGATGCGATAAAGCCCCACCGCGACCGGGCCAAAGAACAGCCCAAGTGCGATCGAAGCCGCCTGTCCATCCGCAAAAATTCCGAGTCTGGCTATAAAATTGTGGACAGAAAACGCCATCAAATCCTTGAGATGCTTCCAGGAAAATCTGAATTTGGGGCGCCATGAACTCATCCGCCAAAGCAGCAGCAAAGCCAGAAAGTCCTTGATGACCTGCTGGGCAACCAGCGCCCAGACCCCGAACCCAGCGATTGCAAGTCCGATTCCAATGACCCCACTGATCGCCAGGGAGACATTGCTCCGAATCGTCAGCGTCCGAAAATTCATTTCCCTCTTTAAGATGGCGATCTGAACGATGGACAGGGCTTCCAAAGGTATGGAGATTGACAAAACCGGGATGATGCTGGCGACTTCGGGCGCGTGGTTCGCAATTGCCCACAGATGGGCAAACAGGAAGCTGACCAGCACGAGGACGGCACTAAGCTCCACATTTACCCAGAACACGGCGTTCAGGTGGCCATCTTCCAGGTGTTTTCTCTGCACCAACGCGGTGGCGAATCCTTGATCCAACAAGAGTTGAAGGAAACCCAGATAAATCAAACCAATCGAGACGATGCCGAAATCGCGGGGACCCAAAATACCGGCCAAGACGATGGTAAAGACGGCGGAAAAGCCCTTGTCGCCCCAGTTCCCGACATAGGACCATTTCATGGCATTCAGAAATGTTCTTGGTTTAGCCATAGATAACTGATCTAAATGAGCAACAAACCACCACAAAACCGGCGCATAAGCGTTGATCTGAAGGGTGTTGTGTTTTCAACATGATAGTAAGTTAACGCCACCCCAAAAATGCCTTTGTGCATTCGAGTGATCAATTGCCGGGTGGAATTATTTGCGTGGCTTTGTTCAAATCTGACGGCTCTCGAGTCTCTTTTTTGTGACTCCATCCGTTGTAACACAGCATAATGAAGCGTTTGCCACAAACTATGCTGGGAAGCTCGACAAGATGATATGAAAGACCAGAAAGAGCCACGATCAGCGGCCATAGACCAAGGCCGACGATCAGGACAATCAGAGAGTGCGGCAGGTGTGCTAAATGGAACGTTGCCGCGATATAAATGGCCAAAGCTGGTGCGCATGCCCCATACAGGAACGGTGCGTGTAAAAGATAGATGCTGTAACTCCAAACACCAGCCGTTTTAATGTGACGGGAAATCCACACTGGCAGCTTTATCGTGACTTGTGGTTGACAAAGCTGCTTGCTAATGACCACCGCAGTTGCAATAGAAAAGAATAAAAATGAAAACGAAAAAAGTGGCTTGACAAAAACGCTGCCGACTGCAATCCCACCCCAAAACCATGCCGAGTGGCTGGCAAATGGCAATGGCCGGCCACAGAAGTAGGCATCTGCGATTACCGCCCCAAGCGACCAACTGAACCAATACATGAATGGCAGGCCTAAGAACCAATATGGAATATCCCCGGTTGAAACCAAAAACAGACTGGATATACCCCGGAGTCCGATTTCTAAAGCAGCGATATAAAACAAAGTCCGCTGCCAGCCAATACGGGAAACGAGCATGAGAAGGAGTGGGTAGAGGAGATACAATTGAACCTCCACTGCTATGCTCCAAAAAGCAACGTTTATCCCGTAAAAAGTGCGGTTGTCGAAATTGTGAATTAGTGCCAGGTGGCTCCCAAGTTGGGCAGCTCCCGTCATTGAAAAGTGAATCCGGGTCCACGGAACCAGCAGCGCAAAAACAAGTAATGCCGTAACATAGGCAGGATAAATGCGAAAAAAACGCCGCAACAAGAACTCATGCCAAACAGGTTTAGACTTAAAGCTAAGGTGAATACAGAATCCGCTGACAACAAAAAATATCGCGACACCACACCAGCCTAAACTGAATGGCAGCAGGAACCAATAGGCTTTGGAAGCTTCAAACTGGGAAAACCAGGATCCCCACGGCAAATGACTAACGCCACACACCGCACCCAAAAGATGAAACAGAAACACCGCGATGATCGCGATGCCACGAACGTAATCAAGAAATTCTATGTGTTGCCTGGAGCGGCTCATATGAGCATATTTGTCCAGACGCTCAATTTTTGTTTCCAAGTCATCAACAGAGGCTGCAAATTGAATGTCATTGTTTTTTATTTGCGACTCGCCAGTAACCAGCCATCCGCATTGAATCGGAAGCCTTTATGCATCAGTCTCCGGCGAAGCCTGCTTCGAAACAGGTGCCATGTGCCATGGGCGCCCGATACAGGGCCACCATGCTTTGAACGAACCCAAACCGGTTTCTCAGGATGAAGTCCCGCCTCACGAACCCAATTCGACAGTTGGGAAATATTGAATGTGCGAATTCCGGTCACGGCATGGTCCCCAAGACTCCCATATTCACCCAGTCCAAGTATGCGTTTGACCAATACCGGAAACCGGGCGAAATTTGGCCCGGTGAGCAGCAATGTGCCATCCTCCCGAACTGCTGCCGCGCATTCCTTAATTACCCGCGCCGGATCTGCAAACAAATGGAGCAGATTGGTCATCAGCACACAGTCAAATTTTTGTCCGGCCAGTTGGTGAAGGCCATCTTCCAATGTTCCATTCACCACGTTGATTCCGCGCCGCGCCGCGACCGACCCGATCACGCAATCCAACGGCAGGGCGGTTACGTCGGCCCCACGTTGTTTCAAAGCCGCCTCCGTTGCGCCCCAGCCGCATCCAATGGAAAGAATGGTTTTTGCGTTGCGGGGAACCAGGCTTAAAACGGTGGCGTCCGCTGCTTCGTAATATCCCTTGGACCATCCTCCACTAACTAATTTTGTGCCGCCAACGCCAAGGGTCGATGAAGGTTGTTTCCCATTCCCAATATCCCGGAGAGTTTGAATCTGCTCCCGAAATTCCGGCAGGGTTATTCCAAATTGCCCGGCATAGCGGTTGGGCAGGTGATGAACCAGGAAATCATCCAGCGCTGAAACACAGACCACCTTGCGAAAACCGCAACTCGTGTAAGGATCGGTGGCGGCGGAGCAGAGCATGTCATAATGCCCGGCATACGGAGGCCGAAGAAAACCGCCGGAGGCAATCGCTCGCTTGAGTTGGCCTTGCGTCAGGATGTAGAACGCTGAATGCTCGTTGGAGAATTCGGCAATCAGGTGGGCGCCGCGTTGGCGCACGGTCCCGGGTTTCCAGTGATGCATACCATGGACCTCGGGCAAGGACCAGGCCCCGGATGGATTATGTTCATAACGAAGAAAGCCGGCAATTTCGTCCGCCTCCAATTGGGGGGTCATCTGAAGAAACGCCCGAATGTTCTTTCCAGTGACCTCCATGTCATCCTCGGAGTAGATGAATAGGTCGCAGTTATCCACGTTTTCAGCAAAGATCGGCTTGTGGGCGAACGGCAATGACCAAGGGTTGCGGGAAGGCAATCCGACCACCACTTTGACTTCCGGCCCAAGATCTTTCGGTGCATTGGAGACGACGACAACCTCAACTTGCATCGGCATCGTCTGATATACCTGGACAATTCTCCTCAAAAATTCGAGGTTCTTGTCTCCGAAGCTCGCAATGACCACCAACAGCCTGATGTTGTGTCCGACGGCAGCCGATGATTCTAATGTCGTTTTATCTTTAAAAACCATCAGAAATTGGAGGAGCCTCCTTACATCGGCTGCTACCATGCAAAGGGGTAGCTATTGTCCAACCGGAAAGGCCTGGAGGTTCCCTGGCGGCATTACTACCGGGGGCGGCAACACCGCTGTTCCGATGAGCGGCGCGCTCGCTCCGGCACCACCGCTGAAAGTGACCGTCTGGACATTGGTTCCTGTTGCCGTTGGGCTGTAACTGACCGTGACCGGCTGGCTTTGTCCCGCCGCGAGGTTGTAGGTTCCTCCCGAAACGATGCTGAACGGCGCGGCCACGCTGGCGCTGCCCGTCAGCATTCCGCCGCCGATGTTCTGCACTATCATATTTTGATTGGTCGTCGTTCCGACCGCTACCGCGCCGAAGTCCTGATTGGCAGGCGTGACCGAAAGCGCAGAGCCTGTTTGGGCAATGCCGTATTGATACGCCCCAATCGTCCACGGTGCTGTTCTGGTTGCTCCAGTGTAGTCCGTTGTGAAGATGCTGGACAGGTTCGCTCCCGCGCCGATGGCGGGACTGCCGGATGGGATTGTGCCATCAGCGTTCACCGAGGCGGCGCTGCTATAGGATGAATTTGCATCCACAACGACAACCTGCCATGCCGCAAAATTGTAAATTGGACTCACCCCGTTTATTGAAAACGGCGGATTGCCACCGGCCCCATAGACCGCATAGACATTGTTGCTAATAATCATGCCGTTTGTCGGCCCTGTAATGCTTACAAATGTATCCACATATTGAACTAAATTGTTCACGAACATTGTATTTGTCCCTCCAATGCTCATTGCATTCTGATTATAGACATTGGCCCCAACGAATGTGTTATTGAAAATTCTCCAACTTGAACCCCAGCCGCTCAAAAAGCCATTATTGAGTGCGTGACTGTTTGTTGGTTGAATGAATACATTGTTATAGATTGTAAAATACTGCTCGCTGTCTGGATTGTTATGACTGAAATCCCCCTCGGCAAAAATGTGCGCCGTATTGTTTTCCCCCCAGTCGCCATCAAAAAGATTATTGTAAATTTTGACGTTTTGCAGGGTTGACCCGCTGCCGAAAAAGATGTGGATGCCGTCGTGGTGAAAATAATTGTTGGTGCCTGAATCCCAGATGGCGGTTGAACCAAAATGATTGTTGAAGATGTTCACGTTGGACATGTGGTCGCCCAAACTGGCAATCGCATGGTCATAATTGACGAAGTTGTTGCTGTAAATGTTCACTCCACTGCCAGACCCACCACCTAGATATAAAATCCAACAGATATTGCTGAACGAGCAATTATGGATTGAGATATTACTGCCATACCCGTTCATATAAAGAGCGCCATTAGATGAGAATGTAAGAGGGGGTAGCGAGAGAGGGTCGCCGGACGGGACGAAGAAATTGCGGAACGTGAGGTTCTTGACTTCAAGGTTATCAGAGCCAGAGGCATTAATACCATAGACCGCCATTTGGTTGCCTAAACCGGAGCCGTTGTCCGTGTTCTCAATGATGCCATTTGCACCGCCATCAAAGACAATGAAGTGTGAGCCGCCGCATTGAATCAATGATCCGGCGGGCTGGCTCAATTTTGCGCCGCTCTCCCATAAAACTGTGATGGGATTGCCAAGAGTTCCCGCCGGAGGCGGCCCATTCGCTCCAATGATTAAGTATGTCGTAATTGTCCCAGCCAGGGATAACGTGTCGCCGGCATGTGCGCCACCAGTGTTATTGTAGGCAGAAACCGATTGCCGGTTGGACGGGCTGTTGCCCGAACCATCGCCGGTGGCAGAGTCGGCAAGGTAGATGGTGGCCGCATTTGCCTGGAGCAGGGCAAAACATACGAAGGTGGCTACTCCAAGACAGTTTTTTAACTGGTTCATAAATGCATTATTCTTAAAAATAACATCAGCGATTTCGTGAGCCAAATGGCTCGTGCCATCAAAATGAGCATGGATCACGCCAAGCCGCAAATTCTTTCTAGTGGTTTAAAATCAGAAGTTGCGCGATTTTTGTGGCTGAATTTGTCCATCCAAACAGATTTGCCCCAATTTAAGACAGCGATTGTCTATTAAGAGGGCAGGGCCAGTCATAAAAAATCGTCCATTAGGAGCTCGGTTCGGGGATAAAATCATCGGTTTTTTCTGGCTCGTCGTCCAACACTGTGACGCTGGGCGCTTGTTCTTTTAGGATGGCGAAGCTGGCGCCGGAAATCATCGCCAGAAGCAGATACCAAATCACGTCAATCTGGTCAAAGTAGGACACGGAGAAAAAGTTGACCATGGTGGCATAAAGCGTGGCCCCGAGCGCCCACAGGAATAGTTCAACATCCAGGGCAATGCCCCGCACTTTCCGCATGGCCAGCCCCAGATACCGGAAGCTGCGGACGAAGATCGTGATGAAGATAATCAGGCTTAAGAGGCCGCCGCGAACCCCGGCGGCCACGAACTGGTTCGTCAAGTCGGCGCCAAACTCAAGCGGGGTGGCCGACCATGAAGCAGTGTCCGTTGTGCCGAAAAGCCACCAAGAGCTAAAATGGGTCACGGCTTGGTTGACGATTTCGGCACGATACCAGCCCCCGCCGCCCACAATGTCGCTCGCATGTCCCATCAAATACCAGACGGGGGCTTTCATATACAGGTGAAGGGAAACCAAGGTAACCAGCACGATCCAGCGGAGACGCTTCATATGTTCTCGCCAGCGCCAGAATAACAGGGCGAGGAGGCCGCTGCCATAAGCCAATAACGGGCCGCTAGAACGGGAACAGATCACGATGATGGTTGCGGCGACAATCCCGATAATAGCATGGCGGCGGTGCCGTCCGGTTAGATATAAGCCAGCAAATAAAGGCATCAGGGTGGCCCCAAGCGTGCCGGCGGTGATGGAAGACCGAAAAGCCACCTCACATCGAAAGTGTCCATCTCTGAATTCATCTGCCGCATTCACCCCGCCGAACGCGCTGAAGAAATTCCGGCCAGTGAAGGCCTCCTGCATCATAAAAAGCGTAAATGGCACAATCATAATGGCCATGTCGGCGAGGAATTCTTCGATTTCATGACGGTTTTTGAGCAGGCCGCGAAACAGAAAATAGGGAAGCAGAATATTGTAAGAACATCCAATCTGGTAAATCAAGGCATCCATGGCACCACCCGCACCAATGGCGACAATGAGCAGGGTTGAGATGACATACGCCACGAGGCATTTGTCAATGGCGTTGAAGTCAATTTTTCTGAATTCGCCGCGCGCGATGATCCTGAAGATGCCCACCAGCAACACCAAACGGATGGCGGTAAAGTGAAAGCCACCAACGTCAATCATCTGGCCCTGGGTAATATAACAGGTGGCCCCCATAACGGCCAACAAGGCAAAACGGCGCGGCGCCGCAAAGACAATCGCCGAAAAGAGCAGGGTAAGAAATGCGCCGAGAGGATTCATTTTCAATCTCTTTGAACGTCTGCAATTCCATTAAACTTGCCAATTAGCTGACGCTGACCTGATGGCCATGCAGGTTGTAATTTACTCGGTAAAAAACTTAAACCGAGAAGACCGAAAGATTTGGCCATCGAAACCGGTTGTCGGCAATTTGAAAGGCTGCGCCACAAATGGCCGCGTGCTTCGGAAATTTTTCCTGCGCCCAAGAGCACTTTTGCCAATCCCCGCCGCTTCACGGCAAAAGCCCACTGGAAGGCTTTGAGCATGGCCGGTTGGTTTGCCTTGGCAAATGTGCTTTCCAACATTTCAAATCCTGTCACCAAATCCGCACACAATTTCATCCGGTTTTGTGAAAGGGATCCGCCCCATACCCTATATGCCGCCAACGGCATAGGCGTATAAACCACAGAACCGTGCAGGCTCAAAAGACAAAACAAATATGAATCCTCACAACCTCTCACGGCAGGGTTAAATGGTTCATTGCCGAGGCGTTCAAGCGCAACTTTCGGCACGCAACAATATGACATTGAAGTGAAAGGGCCTGCGGCTGTGTTGAAACGCCGGAAAAAGTCCAGCGGTGCAATCAATTCCATCTTCAAATGGTTGGCGACAATTTCATCCGCCCAAGAATAATTCTCCACCCCGCAAAAATTGACATGTCCGGTAAAGGACGCCACCGCCTCCGGGTTTTTTAGAAAAGCATCATGTTGCATTTCCAGGTATTTTGGGTGCCAGAGGTCGTCCGCATCCAGAAAAGCAATCAGCTCACCGCTGGCCCGCTGGCACAGCTCGTTCCGCGCGGCGGCTATGCCGCTGTTGGACTGACGGAAAACTGTCACCCTCGGCCGGTAGGAATCTAAAATGGAAACCGTGTCGTCCTTGCTGTCGGCGACTAAAACCAGAATTTCGTCTGGCGGAAGCGTTTGGCGAAACACCGATCCGATGGCTGCAGCAATAAACTTCGCGGCATTGTAGGCTGGTATGCAAACGCTGATTTTCATGCTGTTTTTACCGTTCGCAAACGCATCACAGTTTCTCCTTTTGACGACTCCTGGGGGAAGGTTTTGGTTGCTTCTCTGAATGCCTGACTACAGCCGGGCTTTATGCTGTCGTGCAACTCCGCCATGATCATTTCCACGTTGCCGATCCATATTGCGGAGTTCTCGAAGACTTCCTTTTCCGCACCTTCTATGTCAATTTTCAAAAGGTCAATGGTTTGTAATCCCATGCTCGACATGACGGCATCCACGGTCAACGCTTCCACCAACCCGGATTGTGCATGATCATTTGCATTTCCTTCCACGGTCTGGAATCCATGATGCCCATGATGTGGATCAACCAAGTTGATCTGCGTGTTCACCTTCCAAAGGGCCGCTTGCAGGGGCTTGATCTGCGGATAGGCAGAGATATTCTTTTGAAGCAATTGGAAATTCGATGTTTCCGGCTCAAGAGCGATGACGGTGGCGTCCGGATACTTGTTCGCAAAGAAAATTGCGGAAAGGCCAATGTTGGCGCCCGCGTCCAGAATGGTTTTGGGAACCATCCCGCAGGGCATATCGTAATGTTTTTCAATCAACACCTGCCGCAAGACCGAGGCATCGGTTGTCCCGATCCGCACATATACGGGATGCTTGATTCCAGCCACCCTGGTTTTGAACAGGGGATGCGTTCCCAAAACCTTGGCAAGAACGAAAGCCACAACCCCGGAAACACCAAGGGCCGAATGGTAATGGCGTATTTTTTGAAAGGCGTGAATCATCTTGCTCATGTCCTTCCGGCCAGTGCTTGTTTTGACCCTGTTAAAGCCAAAGATTCGTTTGCAGTGTTTTTCACGCATTGCCTTGCCGTCAATGTTTCACGATAGGCTTGAAGCAGTCTCGCCCCGGCGGCCGTCCAGGTTATTTCGTTCACCGTGTTCAAGGAGGCGGTTCGCAACTTTTGCAGGAGCATCCGGTCTTGGTGCAACAGCGTGATTTGCTGTGTCAGCGTTTCAACATCGCCCACAGGATGAACCAGGGCGTTTATGCCATGCTGGCAGATGGCGCCTGTGGCTTCCGAAACCAGCAGGACGCAGCCGCTTCCCCGGGCTTCCGAAGTCGCCAACGCACTGCCTTCCTCGATGCTCGACAAAACCAGAATGTCGCTCTGGCGCATGAGTTCCGGCACGTCGTTCCGGTGGCCCAGCACTTTCACGCTGGGATGCGCCAGCATGGGCTTCAATTTTGCCTCGTAAGCCGGAATAAACCCGCCCGCAATCAGAAACGTGCCATCCCTTGACGCCGGGGATTTCAACCAGGCTTCCAGTGCAAAGTGCAGTCCTTTCCGCACCGCGCACACGCCCACGGAAATCATGGTCAGGCCGCGCTTGGGGTCGCGCGGCGCGGGATCGGGGAAGAATCGCTTTTCGTCAAACCCGTAAATGTGACGGACGAGCTTTTCCGGCGCAAAACCCTGGTCGCGAAAGGTTTTCACCACAAAATCGGATGGGCAGAGGATGCCATCCGCCAACTGGTATTCCGCCTCCTCCTTCGCGAGAATCGCCGCGTTGTATTCATGTTCGTGGCCGGGCGGCAACGGGACGCCGATGCGTTCGCATTCCTTCCGCACCACCTCATAGGCGAACCGGGTGTGGGCGTTGGGCCGTTCCAATACCGTGGGGATGCCCAGCCGCCGGGCGGTCGCCAGCGTGCGGCGCGCACCCAAGGGCCAGACGTGGATGATGTCAATTTTTCCCACCAGCTTTTCGATCCGTTTGGAAACAATGTAATCGTGTAGGGCGCAGGCGCGCATCATGCCCAGCAGCTTGTAGGAGACGCGCAGTTTGCCCCAAGCCAGCGTCGGGCGGACCCGCACATTGGCGGGAACCGGCCGGTGCAGCACGCCGGGAAAGACCAGCACATCCGCGCCCGCTGCCGCGAGGCCGTTCACCTGCTGCCAGGCGGTGTAACAAATCCGGTCCGCCCCCAGCTTGTGGGGGAAGCTGTAGAGAACGCGAATTGTTTTATTTTCGTGCGACATGCGTTTTCAAATCAAAAGCAGAAATTGCGAAAGCAGAAAGCTGAAATAAAAGACAACAGACTACTGACTGCTGACTACGGACGACGGACGACGGACGAACGCTGAAATTCATAAGGCAAAAAGCTGTAACGCTGAAAACTGGAATCGCAAAGCAGCAAACTTGATTGCCGCAAAAAAAACATGGCGCGGCGGAGCCGCAACCAAAAGTCCTTGGAGTGCGGCGACGGGTCGCCGCTTTCCGACGACGCGACATGTCGCGTCGGACCAAAGCGCGGACATGTCCGCGCACTCCAAAATTTTCGCAGCGCGCGGCGGGGTTGGAAGACAGCAATACAGAAAGCGCATATAAACTGACACGGATTCATCGAAACGCTGAAAACGGAATCGGGATTGGGCGCGAACTCAAAAACAAATGTGTGCTGGAATTCACGAATTGACCGACAAAAGATTGAGGACAGGCGAATTCAAACCACCGTGACAGCGTGTTACTTAATGTGCAATATGGGGTGGAAAAAGACCAAACCGCTTTTCGGCAGCGCGGATGCGCCGGCGTCGCCAGTGATTGAGGTCCAACACCGCCACCGTTGCCCGACCGACGGGGGTTAATCCTTCAATCTGGTCGCCATCAAATCGGAAGTGTTCAGACCACTCTTGCTGGACAGGATGGAACAAGGGCACAGACGCGCCGCTCCCGGGATCCATCGCCGTGGTTCGATCGGCTTTGTGCAAATTGCAACCCGGACAGGCCAACGCCAGATTCGATAATTCGGATGAGCCGCCTTTGGCCCGCGGAATGATATGTTCAACATGGAACGTTGCTCCTTGCAGGCTTTGATGCATCAGACAGTATTGGCAGCGTCCGGCGGCGCGCTCGCGAACAGCAGCGGCCAAATTGGCAGGCACCTTCATTCCGGCGTCTTGCCCAACATTTGCAACGCCCCTGCACGCGCAAGCGACAGTTTTTCGCTCAATTCCACCAAGGCTTCCAATTCCTCCCGTTCGCTGTCGGTCAGGAGGCCCTCGTTGTTGCGATCCATCAAATACTGCAACCGATGGTCGGCTTTCGGCGGAAAACGCAAATTCCCCACGGTTTCAATCCATTCCACAGGCGCATTCATGACTGAATTCATGGCTTCAACGTAAAAGCTCGTGGCCGCGTTGTCAATCCGCCATGCCATGAGTTGTTTCCAAGCCGGCGAGTTCGGCTTGCAGCGGGAACACCCGATACCGGCTCAAGCTGTTCAGGAATTCCACCCGGGACATGCCGGCCAGTTCCGCCGCCCGGCCGGACGCAAGCCGGCCGAGTTCATAGAGTTTCACAGCGGAAAGCACGCGCATCTCGCGCCCAAACCCGGGCGGGTCGGTCTTTTCCGCCAATAAGACCTGCTCGGGAATTTCGATGGTAATTTGCTTGGTAGCCATAAGGGTGCCTCAATTCAATCTTCAACGTGGAATATAACACGAGAACAAGGCGGCGAAAAGCCTGATTTTGAACAATGTCAAATCCATTTCGCCCGCTTCCCGCTGTTTCTGCTTTCCGACTTTCAGAATGGGCCACGCGGCCTGGATTCGTGTCTGCTTTCTCAATTTCAGCTTTCCAATTTTGCGTGAGCCTCGTCACCTCGGCTGCTACGAGACCGGATCTCATTCAACCAGATGCGCGATTTGAGCGGCAACCAACGATTCCAATTGGTCCTTGTGATCTTCGTAGTAAGCCAGGCACTCATAAACCTGGGCGCGGGTCAGACGCGGAAAACTCGCCACCACTGCGTCCACTGTGGCGCCAGTCTTGGTCATCGCCACCACGTCATGCACTCCGATTCGCGTGCCTTCCACAATGGGATGGCCGGAACGGATGCCCGGGGTGTGGATAACATAGCGATAGCGGGTGGCGATCATGGCTGGAAACTACAGGCGCTCGTTTTGAAAAGCAAGGGCACGGACATCCTCTTTGCTCTTTATGCCTTCTGTTTACCACCACGTTTGGAGTGCGCGAACAGGTTCGCGCCTGGGTTCGACGCGACATGTCGCGTCAAGGTAGGCGGTGTCATGCCACCGCACTCCAAGGAATTTTGGCGGCGTCTTCGCGTCTTCGCGCCTCTGCGTTAAAATCCGGTGCCTCATCCAAAAACGTGCGGTGCCACAGTTCCAAAACCAGCAGGCAAAAAACCTCCTTGGCAAACTTGTTGTCGAGGGAGTTCGCCTCCAGCAAACGGCTGACTTCCGCCTTTTGAAAATAGCCGCGCGACAGGCAGCGGTCGGACAGCAGCACGTTCTCAACCTTCTGCTTGAGATCGCCGCGCAGCCACGACTCGTAAGGCACGGGAAAGCCGGCTTTCTTCCGTTTGATAATTTCCTCCGGCAGGGATCTGGCAAAGGTGGCCTTTAGAATCCGCTTGGTTTCCCGCCCGCGCACCTTGAAATCCGGCGGCAGCGAGGCGGCAAATTCCAGCACGACGTGATCCAGCAGCGGCACGCGCAGTTCGAGCGAATTCGCCATGGTGATCTTGTCCGCCTTCACCAGCAGGTCGTCCGGCAGCCACGTTTTCGTGTCAATATACAACATCTGATTCAGCAACGGCTCGCCGCTCACCGGTTGAAGCAGGTCATTGACAAATCCAGCGGGTGACACCGAAGCCGTGCGTGTCAAAAATTCGGGCGTGAAAAAACTCTCCGCATTCCGGTTGAAAAATCCGGTCGGCCCGGAGGTGCGGCTGAAATATTGCGTTGCCAGCGGACGGCCCAGGGCGCTGCCGTAACGCCGCCACTTTTCATTATCGCAAATTTGTCCGGCAAACCCCGCCGCCGCACCCGCCGTCCGCGCCAGCGGGCCAAGGGCGGCGCGGATGCGGTCCAGCCGCATCATGTTGGGATAATTCGGATAGCCGGCAAACGCCTCGTCGCCGCCTTCGCCCGAAAGCAAAACCTTCACGTGATTACGGGCGAGTTTGGAGACATAGAACAAGGCCACCGCCGGCGGCTCGCACACGGGTTCCTCCATGTGCCAGACGTAGGACGGCAGGAAATCCCAGAAATCAGCCGCCGTAATGCTCGTCTCGAAATGTTCCGTGCCGAATCTTTCGGCGGACAGCCGCGCGTAAGGCCGTTCATCCACCACCTGGTCGCCGTCAAAGCCGACGGTGAAGGTTTTGATTTTCTTGCCCGTGGCGTGGACGGCGAAGTTCAAGATGGCGGAGGAATCCACGCCGCCGCTGGAGAGAATGCCCACGGGCACGTCGGCAATCATGTGGTCGCGCACCGTCGTGGCAAGCAAACCGTGAAGCTCCTCCGTCGCCTCGTCGAAGGACATTTGCCATCGCTGCCGGGTGAACCGCAAATCCCAGTAGGGCTGCTGGGTCACCTTGCCCGACTCAATCGTGAGATAATGTCCGGGCGGCAATTTGTGGATGTCTTTGAACAAGGTTTCGGTTCCGGGCAGGTAATGGAACGCGAGGAATGTCCGGATGCCTGGCGGGTTGATTTCGCGCGGCACGGCAGGATCGGCGATGATGGCCTTCAATTCGGAGGCAAAGTAAAACGCCCGGCCGGTATTGCAAAAATAAAGCGGCTTGATGCCCACGCGATCGCGTGCCACAAACAACCGCCGCCGCTTCGCGTCCCAGATGGCAAAGGCAAACATGCCGCGCAATTCCTTGACGCAGTCCGGCCCGAATTCCTCATAGGCATGGACGATGACTTCGGTGTCCGATTGCGAGCGGAAGAGATGGCCTTTGGCCAGGAGTTTTTCGCGCAGTTCCTGATAGTTGTAAATCTCGCCGTTGAAGACAATCCAGACGGTTTCGTCTTCATTGGTCATCGGTTGCGCGCCGGTGTTGAGGTCAATGATGGACAGGCGGACGTGGCCCAACCCGGCGTTGCCATCCAGATGGACGCCCTGGCCATCCGGCCCGCGATGCGCGATGGGACGCAGCATGGCCAAGATGTCGGCGCGCTCAATTTGCGCTGCCGGATCAAAGACCAGTTTTCCCGCTATGCCGCACATATCAACAAATACAAATCAGAAAACAGAAAGCTTTCAACTCATGCCGCAGAAAGGAGAGCGAAGAGTGGAGATAGGAGACTCATCCTAAAAATCGGAAATCGGAAACTTAAGTAAAATGCTGAAATGCTGACGGGCTGAAATGCTGACGGGCTGAAATGCAACCGCAAAGCCGCCAAGGACGCCAAGTCTTTGACACGAATTGCACGAATTAACGCGGATTCATTTCTGCTTTCTAATTTCTCAATTTCAGCTTTCTGTTTTCAATTGAGTCCCGGCTGCTAGCGGGAATCTCCGGCACCAGAGGATGTCAGGCTGCAATTCTTTGAAACGCCTTGACCGGGCAGGCTGGTTTCATTGCCGCCGGATTTTTTTGCGGCCCAGGATTCGAGGCCGACGCTCCAGCGCAGGATGGCAAACCATTTGCCAAAAGAGCCATTGGTGTTTTTTGTGCCGTTCAGCCGTTTCGTTCCGTTCACCAACGCGATGAGGGGAAGCCGGAACAATGAGGAAGCCCCCATGGCGAGGCGATAGCCCAACGCGCAGGGGCGGCCGCGATGGAATTTAAGAAAGCGGAACACGGATTCGCGGGTCATCACGTTGGAAAACATGCTGCGCGCGGAGCCGGAACTTCCACCACCGTGATGCACGATTTGCGCGTCCGGCACGAACAGGCAATCGAAGCCGGCCTGCCGCACGCGCCAGCAAAGATCAAGGTCCTCGGAATACATGAAATAACGCTCATCAAAACCGGATACAAACTGGAAGGTGGAACGTTTCATCATAATGCACGCGCCGGAAATAACCTCCACGGGGGAGGGATTTTGAGTTTCGTCGAACAAGGCTCCCATGCCCCAAAGCGGCGAACTCGGAGAAATCCGGCGCAGCCATTCGGCGTCCAGCACTTGGTTCAGAACCGTCGGGAAAGACTGAACACAACTGGTTTGAAGCGATCGGTCGGAGTTCAATAATCTGGCCCCAACCAAACCGGCATCCGGCAAACGATTCAATGTTGCCAGGAGCCGGTCCAATGCGTTGCCGACGACCTCGGTGTCGGGATTTAGAAAAAGCAGCACGCGTCCATGCGACTGTGCCGCGCCCAGATTATTCGCGGCGGCAAAACCGATGTTCAACTGGCTCTGGACGAAGCGGACAGCGGGGAATTCCCGGCCCAACATTTGGCCGCATTCATCAAAGGAACCGGAATCCACCACCACAATCTCGTAAGCGCAGGCAGGGGGATTAAGTTGAATTGCTTGGACACACTGCCGGACATATCCGGCCGAATTCCAATTGACGATGATGATGGACAATTCCACCGCCGTTGGTGACGGCGCGACCGTATTCAGCGCATGAACCACATTTTGTTTTGGGGGAGCAATCATATCAGTCCCAGATGCTGGGCCGCAGGGTCAGCTTCCGGATTTGCTGGGCGCGGATGTAGCGGGTGAGGGCCGAATCCTCGATTCGGGGAACCCGGCGGAAGTAACCGCCCACAAAACCGTAGGCCAGACCCACCGCGCTCAAGAGGTATGGGCGGGCAAAGATCCGTTTTAAACACTTGGCCATCATGAACAGCGGGTGATAGGCGCTCACGTAATTTGCCAGCCCGTTCTTGACCCAATTGCGCCACGCGCCGTCCGCCGAGCCGGTATCCTTGTGCTGGAGCAGCAGGATTTCGGCAAAGGTTTGCGTTTCCCAACCGAGCATATTGGCCTTCAATTCATCCACCGTGTCCCAGCCGGGCGCTTTCAGAAGACCGCCAATCTGTTCCCAGCATTGGCGGCGGTAGATTTTTGTGGCCCCCCGGACGTGGAATCGGGGATCATTACGAGACTCCGCCACCAGCACACCAGCGTCGCGGCGACACACGGTTCCGCCGCCAATTCCCAATTTGGGATTTTCCGCAAACTGTTCCAGGCAGGATTCAAAATAGCCCCGGTCAAAGGAAAGGTCGCCGTCCAGCTTCACCAGAAACTCCCAATGGGTGGTATCGCGTGACGAGTGGCAAGTGTCGGGATTGGATAGCAGGGCATACCCGTCATAGAAGGCTTCAATCACGCCGCCGCCCTGTTTGCGAAAACCCCGGTCGGGACGATGCAATGCCTGGATCCACGAATGTTGCCGGGCCGCGGCGTCAATGATCTCTCTCGTGTTGTCATTGGAGCCATCGTTGACAATGATCCAGGTTCTTGGTCGCACGGTTTGTGAGGCGACCGAGTCAATGGTCTTCTGAAGATATTGCCCCTCATTACGAACCGGGGAGACGATCAGATAACCGCCAGTTGATGGACGGGAGTTAATAGGGGTTGGAAAATTCAGGGTTTGGATCCGAGTTTCGAAATCGGAAGCGGTAAATTCCTAAAACAGAAATCCGCAAATCAGGAGCCGAGCGCCGGTGCATCATTGCGTCCACTTTGCACGGAGTTATCATCGCTCTTGCGAGAGTTCGGCAGGCATCGTTTGATATTTTTTATCGCTGTCTGCGGCAATGCCAGCCAGTCGTAGGCACCGGCAAGTTTTGCCTGAAACAGCTTGCCGTCATCATCCGAATTGACCGGCAGGCGCTTGATTTGCAGGGCGTCGCCGCCCGGCCAGTGCCGGCCAAGCTGGGTGGTGACGCTGGTTTCGTAGCCGCTGGACGCCAGCAAATCCTGAAACCGGTCCACAAAGTCCCGGCGGGTTTGCGGGAAGGCGTATGGATAGGCGAAGGCCGCGCAGGGATGGCCAAGATGATTTTCGATTTCAGATTTTGAATCGCGGATTTCGGATTCGATTTCCGGCCAGGGCAGATTGACCAGTTCGGGATGGTGGACGGTGTGAGAACCAAACTCGATGCCAGCGCGGTGGAGTTCGTTGACCTCGGGCCAGGTGAGGCAGTCGCGCCCGCGAAAATTGTGACGAGTGACGGGTGACGAGTGGCCGGAAGATGGGTTGTTCACCTCACCCTGGCCCAATGACTTGCTCGCGCCCGCTCGCTCGGCCCTCAACGGGCCTTCGCCTCCGGCAAATTCCTTTCGTCGCTTCCCAAGCTTCTCAAGTCCCCGACGCGGAGCGGGAGAAGGCAATGCGGAACCGATAAATGCGGTGGGCAGATACATGGTGGCCGAAAATCCGTGATCCTGAAGGGCAGGCAACGCGTGCGTGTAAAAATCACGGAAACCGTCGTCGAAGGTTAAAACGACGAGGCGAGTGTCGAGTGTCGAGTGTCGAGTGGAGGGAGCAACATGATTCCCGCCCACCTCACCCCGGCCCTCTCCCCCCGCACCTCGAGCGGAGAGGGAGGTAATTTTTGAATTCAACTGTGCCAGACCTTCGCTCAGAGTGACGGCCTGATAGCCGTTGTCCTTCAGCCATTGCATCTGCTCTCGAAATCGTTGGGGACTGGTGCAAACGCGATAGTATGGGCTCGTGCCGGGTTCCGGATCATCGGAAATACTGTGATACATCAAAACCGGTAAAGGGGTGACGGGTGACGGGTGACGAGTGACATGCACCTCATTCGGACTTCGCCCACCTTCTCCCCATCCGATGCGGAGAAGGGAACGGCGGAACGGCTGAACCAGATTCAGCGTAATAAGGCGGTCCAGGCGCATAATGCCAGTGACAGGTGACGGGTGACAGGTGACGAGTGAAATTTTAACAGAAAACACAAAGCATACAACTCATGCCGCAGAAAGGAGTGCAAAGAGCGGAGATAGGAGGCTCATCCTAAAAAGCGGAAAGCGGAAACTTAAGTTAAATGCTGAAATACTGAAAACTGAAATCCTGACGGGCTGAAATGCAACCGCCAAGCCGCCAAGGACGCCAAGTCTTTGACACGAATTGCACGAATTAACACGGATTCAAAACCGAGATGTTAACCACAAAAGGTCACAGAGGGCGCAAAGACTGTTTAACCGCGAAATAAACGAAACACGCAAAATATTTTTAACACGGATTAACAGGATGAACACGGATTCGAAACCTGAAAGCCGGAATGGCCGGAAAAAGGGTGCAAAGTTTAAATCGTAAACCGCAAATCTTACATTGAATGGAGCCTCGTCACCTCGGCTGCTACGGTTAAGGTTTAGTGAACCGCCAGCGGTTCCGTCTTGCCAGCGGACTCAACTGCCCGGCCATTCAGGCCGGTTCTATTTTCCGGCGGAACATCCGGCTTGATCCCATCCACCGGGACAGGCCGGTTTTCTATCAAGGCATCCACGAGTTCCAGGTAAAAGGCCTGACGGCGCTGCCAACTGTTCTGTCCGGCGTATTCGAGGGCGTTGGCGACCATGCGCTGGCGGAGTTCATCATTCGAAAGAACTTCGATGATGGCCGCGGCCAGCGCGTCCGGGTTTCCGGATTCAAAAAAACGGACGATGGAGTCATTGAAATAAAAGCGGTCAATCTTGGTGCTGGACACCACCATCGGCACCCCCAGCGACATGAATTCCATGATCTTGGTGCTGTAGGCCTCGTTGCCGAACGAATCCGCGCGCTTGGGCACAACGCCCAGATCAGCCTGGGACATCACCGCGGCAATTTCGGAGACGGGCCGGGGATCGAAGAAGCGCACTTTGCCGTCCAATTTTAGATCGCGCGACAACTTCACCAGCTCGTCCTTCTTGTTGCCATCGCCGTGAATGTGAAACTCGGCTTCCGGAATTTTGGCCAACACCGCCGGCATGGCCCGGATGGCGATGTCCAGCCCCTGATGCCATTGCAGTCCGCCCGGGAACATGATGATGCGTTTGTCCCCATTGGCGGCATGTGGCCGGGGGTAAAAAAGGCCCTGGTTG
>Ga0302320_10004636_pt1 | contig 31167 bp, 27 predicted proteins | sample Bog_T0_3_FD_202130 | JGI IMG/M metagenome (GOLD analysis project Ga0302320, IMG submission 202130) | Peat permafrost microbial communities from Stordalen Mire near Abisko, Sweden - Bog_T0_3 | ecosystem: Environmental > Terrestrial > Soil > Wetlands > Peat | place: Sweden: Abisko, Stordalen Mire... | reverse complement strand
CCCCAGGTTTCGCTGTTCGAGCCTTTCGAGACTGCGCCCTTAAGGCACGCCAGGCCCCTCCAGATCGTATAACCGCGATAGATGGGTTCGTGAACTCCCAGCGATTGCGAACGGACGCGGGAGCGAATACCATCGGCGCCGATGAGGAAATCATGCTCGACAGAAATACCGTTAGAGAAGTGAATTCCCACGCTGGATTTTCGCCGCTCCAGATATCCGAAGTCGTGGCCAAGACGAACACGGTCGGCGGGCAGCGCGGCGATCAGTGCGTCCAGTAAGTCCGAGCGGCGGGTGCACAAGGCGGGTACGTCGAAATGGCCCAGTCCGATGTTCATCAGGATCGACCCTGTGCTGGACCGAACGAGGAAATGGTGGCTGGGCCCGCTTAACGCCGCCACTCGTTCGAGCAACCCCAGTTCCTTCAGCACACGCGTGGCGTTGGGCCAAAGCATCATGCCCGCGCCCACTTCCCGAAGCTCGTTCGCCCTTTCGTAGACCGTCGCCTGAATGCCTGCGCGATGAAGCGCTGCAGCGGCCGCAACGCCGCCGATACCGCCACCTATGATGCCGATGTTGAGCTTGGAATGACCCATCGCTAAGCGGACAGTCCGGCGCCGACATGGCGTCGAACATCCTCAAGAGAATTCACTTAAGTTTAGGGGGACGGGTGCGATGGCCTTTCGTTCCTGACGATTCGTTCATTTTGGCTCTGCATCATTTCGCTTATATCGGGCAAAGATGACTGCTGAAGAACCGCTGCATGACGAGTTGTTCATGAACTGGAACTTTGTCGCGATGGGTCGATACGGTATGCAGGAGTAACAACCAAATGATCAATCCAGTATCTTCCGCATTGGCAGTATCGCAGGCAGTTCCCACGCAGAATACGGCGCAAGCCAGGCCACAACCCACTTCGTCCGCCGAACCGAAGGACTCGGTTCAGTTAAGTCCGAAGGCGCAGGCCCATGCCTCCGGCGACGTCGATCACGACGGCGACAGTCACTAATACAGCCGCGTTGCCTCTGATACCCGAGCAGGCGCAGCTATCGCAGCGCGTCCTCTCAATGCATTAACATCAAGTCATGCGGCTGCTGCTGGTGGAAGATGAAGTCGAAATTCAAGGCTTCCTGCAGCGTTCGCTCAGTGAAGCCGGATACCAGGTAGAGGCGGCCGGAGACGCCAGGACCGCCGAGCGCATGACCGTCGAGAGCAAGCATGACGTGCTGATCGTCGATCTCGGCTTGCCTGACGAGGACGGCCTCAGCCTGATCCTGCGGCTGCGACAGCTGGGGTTACGCGCACCGGTGCTCATCCTGTCGGCAAGGCGTTCGGTGGACGACCGTGTGCGAGGGCTGGAACAGGGTGGCGACGATTACCTGACCAAGCCATTCGCGCTTGCCGAGCTGCTTGCCAGGCTGCGCAATCTGGTGAAGCGAAACAATGCGTCGCTCGCCGAGGCCACTCGCCTGCGCGTGCTGGACCTCGAACTCGATCTGCTTCGGCGTGAAGCTTCCCGCAACGGGGAGATCCTGAATTTGACGCCGCAGGAATTCGTTTTGCTGGAATATTTGTGCCGAAACGCGGGCCGCGTGGTCACACGTTCCATGATCCTCGACGAAGTCTGGGGCATGCGCATTCAGCCGGACACCAACGTCGTGGACGTACACATCTACCGTCTTCGCGGGAAGGTGGACACGCATGGGCGTCGACCCCTCATTCGAACGCTGCGAGGAGTGGGCTATGTTCTCAACGACCGCTAGACCGATCATGCGCAGCGCCGCCTGGCGCATCTCTCTGTGGGCCACGCTGGCGTTCGCCTGCGGCACCATGGTCGTATTCATATTTCTGCATCAGTTCGTCGCCGGCGATATCCAGCGGAGGACCGATGCCTGGCTGGCGGGAGAGGCGGGAGTTCTGAGCGACGTAGCGAGCCGAACTCCGGCAGGCCGGCTCTACGGACGAGTTGTCGGAGAGGTAGCCGAACTCGCCAGCAGGGAAGTGCCGCACAAGCGGGGAGCCGACGCGGGGCTGAACGATTCCGTATTCTTCCTGCAGACCGCCGCCGATGGCTCGGTGGCTTTGTGGGTAGGGGCCGGGGATGTGAACGCTCATGTCGTCGCCGTCAGGAAAAGCAGGATCGTCCCGGATACTCCAACCAGCCTGCACATAGCCGGTTTTGACAACCCCTTTCGCGTGGTCTGCGTGCGGATGGGCAACGGAAGCCAGATTTACCTTGGCCTGTCCGAACGAGATCAACTGCGAGTGCTGGCGAATTTACGTCTTCGCTTCGTTCTTCTATGGTTGCTGATCGTCCTGATCGGCTCGGCGATCGTGTTTTACAGTACCCGGCGAGTGTTGCGTCGCATTCAGGAGATCACCGAAGCTGCCTCAAGGATAGGTGAGGCCGACTTGAGCAGCCGGGTTCCCGCTTCGCGCCGAAACGATGAAGTCTCACAGTTGGCAATCACGCTGAACCGTATGCTGGATCGCATCGAAAGATCGGTTCACCAGATACACACCATAACCGGGTCGCTGGCCCACGACCTTCGGAGCCCTCTGACAGCGGTGCGCGCCAAGCTGGAGATGTCTCTGACGGCAGGCGCGCGAGACGAAGAATCGGAATCGATCGTGTCGGCCATTGAGGACATGGATCGTCTTACAGAGTTTCTGGACCAGTCTCTCGACGTGGCGGAAGCCAAAGCAAATGCGCTCAGGCTGAACCGGGTGGCGATCGACCTGGACGATCTTCTGAGAACGATGATCGACCTGTATGAACCGTCGATGTCCGAAAGTGGACTTCGCGTGAAGCTGTGCAGCGCGGGGCGGCTTGAGGTCTCCGCGGACGCAGCTCTTCTCCATCGGGTGGTCGCCAACCTTTTCGACAACGAGTTGAAGCATGTGCCTGCCTCATGCACCGTTATCATTTCCCTGCGGGCCGAGGAGGACAGCGCTGTACTGCTCGTGGAAGACAACGGACCAGGATTCGAACCAGCCGTCCGTTCGCAGGTCTTTGAGCGCCGCGTCAAGGGGCGAAACTCGACCGGTCACGGTCTGGGGCTGGCTTTCGTCGAGGCTGTTGTGCGCGTCCACGGCGGGACCATCGAGGCATCGAATCGGCCGGAGGGGGGAGCCAGGCTGACTATCGCTCTGCCCCTCTCCGCGAACTCGAGCGGCGCGCGCTCGCCGGTCCTGGCTCACGCTTCAGATTGAACCTCGTGTCGCCGCGCCAAAACAACTGTCAGATGACAAGATGTTCATCTAAGAAAAACTCTATGAACAAATCAACTATCTTTGTTAAGCTGGGCATCTTTATGACCCAGCGAGTAGAGAATCCGGCCGCCAGAGTTCTCATCCGGTTAGCACACATACGTCTATGCTGGACAGCGATCGCGTTGGTGGCAACGCCTTTGCTGGCATGCGCGCAAACCGACGAGATTCAGGTTTACGACGCCGCCATCGCCGAGCAGGGCAAGTTCAACCTCATGGTTCACAATAACTTCACCCCGGATGGCCGGAAGACGCCGGCGTTTCCCGGCGGCGTGGAGTCGAACCATGCGCTGGTGGGCGTTGCCGAATGGGCGTATGGAGTGACCGACTGGTTCGAGCAGGGGCTGTATCTGCCGCTTTACAGTTATTCCCAAAACGATGGCGCGACCTACAACGGTTTCAAGCTTCGGTGGCTGTTTGTCAAACCGCATGCGGCGGAGCAGAAGTTCTTCTATGGCGTTAATTTCGAATTCAGCGTCAACCAGAAGCAGTGGGATCCGCGGCACTTTACTTCCGAGGTGCGGCCCATCGTGGGTTGGCACCTGAAGCCGGTCGACATCATCGTTAATCCGATTATGGATACGTCGTATACGGGCGGCTTCAAGAGCCTCGATTTCGCGCCGGCAATACGAGTGGCTTACAACTTTTCCGAGAAGTGGGCGGGAGCGGTTGAGGAGTACGCCGACTATGGACAGTTCCGTCAGATTTACTCGGCGACGGAGCAGTCCCATCAGATATGGGCAGTCATGGACCACGGCGGCAAGTTTCTCAATATCGAAACGGGCATCGGATTCGGCCTCACGGCAGCATCCGATAAGGTGACACTGAAACTGATGCTGTCGCGCGATCTCAACTGACCGGATCGGAAGCTCGATGAAAATTCTGAAATGGATATTGGTCGGTGTCGTACTGATTCAGGTTGTCCCGTATGGTCACACTCACACAAATCCGCCGGCCAGCGGCGAGCCGCCGTGGAATTCACCGCAGACGAGGGAATTGTTCCACCGCGCCTGCTTCGATTGTCACAGCAACGAAACGGTCTGGCCCTGGTATTCCAACGTCGCGCCCGTATCCTGGCTTCTCGCGAGGGATGTAAATGGCGGGCGGAGCCATCTCAATTTCACCGAATGGGACCACCCGCAGAGGCATGCCAAAAACGTCGCCGAACAGGTGAAAGAGGGCGAGATGCCGCCGTGGTTCTATCTTCCGATGCACCCGGCCGCCAGGCTCACCGATGCGGAAAAGCAGGCGCTGGAAGACGGCGCGCTGAAGTCACTGGGTCCTCAGGCAGGGCCTGAAAAGCGTTGATTCCGATATTCTCCGGCTCGGCAACCGGGGTCGGCAGAAGGGCGTCGAACGATAAGAGCCTCTTTCTTGATGCGCAAGCCTGCCGGATTCACTGTTATCGCCGTACTGGCATCGCTCATGTTTGCGCTCCCGCGCCCGGCTTGGGCTGCGGGCGTGGTTCAGGAAAAGGACCTTTACGCGGGATGGCTCAAGATGTACGACTTGAAGTTCGACGAGGCACATTCGGTCTTTGCCGCCTGGAAACAGAGCCATCCGAACGATCCGCTTGGTCCGGCTTCCAACGCCGCGGCCTGGTTGTTTTCCGAGCTGGCCCGATTGGGCGCTCTGGAATCTGAATTGTTTGTCGACGATTCCCGCTTCAGGGAGCGCGCGAAATTGCGGCCCGATCCAGCCCGGAAGGCGCTGTTCGTTCAGGAGATCACCCAGGCGGACCGGCTGGCGGATGCCGTATTGCAAAGATCCGGCGCCGATTCCAATGCGTTATTTGTCAAGTCGATGACTCTGGGCTTGCGCGCCGATAATGCGGGTCTCATCGAAAAGCAATCTTTGGCCGCGCTGAGCTACACGAAGGAGAGCCGCGTCTATGCCGAGAGACTGATCCTGGCGAAGCCGGACGCTGCCGACGCGTACCTTGGCCCGGGTCTGGAGAACTATCTGCTGAGCCTGAAGCCCGCGCCTCTGCGTGTTCTCCTGCGCGTGACGGGCTCGAACGTGGATCGCGAAAGGGGTCTCGAACAGATTCGCGAGACCGCGCTTCACGGGCATTACCTGGAGCCATTCGCAAAGCTTCTGCTGGCGGTGGCGGCGTTGCGCGATAACAATCCGGCCCGTGCCCGCGAGCTCCTTGGGGAGTTGCACAGGCGTTTTCCGGACAACGAACTGTATAAGCGCGAGATGGACCGCATCGATAAAGCAGGGCATCGATGGAACTGACGGAGACAGAGCCAACACGACGGAGCCTCGGGAGAGCGACACGCCCCGGCTTCGGTGGATCTTGATCGCGTCCAATACATTCCCCAAGGCCGCCCCGAAAGATCGGTTAGACGCGGCCCCGGGGGCCTTTCTGTGAAGGTCTTGCGGCCACGACCCCGCAAGCCCGTTAATGGGATGGTCCGCCGCGAAATCGTGGTGGTACGTCGGATGAACCAATGCGCGGGGACTCACTACCTGGGAGTTAGCTGTTTGCGTGCCGCGCGGGCTCGATCGCTTTCTGGTCTATAAATCGAAAGGATCGTCCTTACGATTGCCGCCGTGCAGGATCGATTGGTCAGGATCCCGCATACGTACCAAGCCACCAATCTTCGTGTGCGAAGCATGTTGATAAATTACTGACGCATTTGAAGTGAGGTGTGGGGAATCCCCACAGGGCGTCGATCTGCAGCCCCTGCGCTTTCTGCCTTTCCTTAGCGCGGACGAGCGTTCACGGGTCAAACGCGACGCCAACCTGTGGAATTCCCGAACCGCCGCACTACGGACGTTCGACTTTCTTCCCCAACGCCGATGCCAGTGGTTCTATGTCTCTAAGATTCGTGGAAAGGATCACAGAATCAGCCGGCGCAAACATCGCAAAATATGCGTCTCCCAGATCACGACACATATCCGCAGTGATTGGACGCTTTGGCGTTCGGTACAGCGACCGGAGGGTCCGGGCGCGTCGCTCATTCTCCGCCTTCTTGCTTTGAGTTAGCACCACATCCCTGAGGGTCCGTGATTCGTCCTGGCGTATCCGGAGCACCCCAGCTAGACAACACTCCACCGCCCCTCGGCACGGAGACGAATCCACCACGAGCAAATCATTGTCTTGCCTCAACGTGGAATCCTCGGAATAGCAGGAGAGTGGATGGACGGTTGAAGTGCAGATGGAACGCCGTTTGGCCCAGGCGCGAACCATGTTCACCTTAATCGAAAGCCGAAACATGTCGCAAAGTACCGAATCCGTCTTGGCGGAGGTTCCATACCGCTCGACAAGTTTTCCCACCGGAATAGAGCCGAAGCCTTCGGCAGCTTCGCGGAGTCCCTCCAGTGCAGTTGCGACTGTGTATCGGCGAGGTGTCATGGCCATCTTCTGCAACGCAGTTACGGCAGCCGCAAAGGACTTCGTCGTTGCCAGCTTGTTGTGGAACCATGCGAAGTTCTTCAAAGGTCCGGATTGAAACTCCTTGATTGCGTATACCGGGAGTTCGGTCGTCTCAAACCTGCGCAGTGCTTCAATTGCCTTGATGCCCGTATCCGACCGTCGCTTAAGAAGAGCATCCACGAGGACCGTCGTTTCAACGAAGGCTCTGGCCATCGAGCCAATCCCCCAGGATGTCCAGTTCGGGCGGCTCCGGCACAAGCTCGACGCGTTCCATGCGATCAAGGTATGCAATAGCCTGGTCCAAATTGAGATACGGCTCGGACCGCAGAGAATCGATAACGCTGGCAACCTCCTTTAGCTGCGTGCCATCCCACTGCTCCGAGGCGTTATTTCGCACACTATGAATAAGGCCGTTTATGACCGCGGCAAAGCCTTCCCCAAGCTCCCTACAGCAAAATAGCTCCAAAAGAATTGGGAAAAGCTGAGACATCTTGTCATCCGACGCAACGGGATCAGTCCACCGAAGGCCCGCTGACTCTGTAACGTAGTTCGCGGCGGTTGCTAATAACCGCTGTGAGGTCCGGAACACGTCCGTTGCACCCGTGGAGTCCGGATACAGTGCATCTATTGATATGCGGCTCGGCTGATAGCGTGGGCTGTCAGAAATGGCGACCACATTGGGCTTTGCTTCAAGCGGTTGAGACACCCCGGTTCCCGCGTCCGGTTTCAGTTCTCTTATGGTTGCTGCGGCGGTAGCCAAATGGTCACTCCTGTTCTAGGATGTCACGGGCTCCGCGATGTATCGTGCGAAATGCCTGCGTCATCCATTCAGACGGCCTGAGCTGGGATAATGCCACCGACGCCTTGGTGTAGTAGTCAACATCAAATATTAGAGAGAATCGTTCTTCATTTTTTGGTTCAGACGATTCCCAACCGAAGGGAACGTCGTATTGAACGCCCCTTCGTTCCCCCTTGACCCGCACCGTTGCTCCGACATCGTCATTCTCCCAACCAAGGGTATACTCCGGCGTAGTCGGCTTTCCGTTGCTGACGAACGGCGCCTTCTGCGGTGAACGAATCAAACTGAGACCAAGAAAAGCCTCCGTCGCCAGGGTCAAAGAATCGTAATCCCGATGGTAGATGGTCCGCAGGCCTACCCGAAGAAAATCGGTGTATTTTAGATGGAAAGCGCAGACTTCAACCAGACGATTGGTGAGGTCCCCCATAACCTGAAGCGAATCGGCCGGACGGCTGGCTCTCACGGTCAACTTGTTGAGCTCAACGGTTAGCTGATACGAATTGCCAATCTGGAATACCGTGATTCCGGGCTGGGCTTGGATGTTCTTAAGCGCAGGAAATTTAGCGGCCATGTCGTACCAGATTGCACCGGCTCTGTCCCAGTGTAAAAACGCAGGCTCATGCCGTAACTCAAAGGCGGCCGCGTGCAGGTTGAAGCTTTCCAGCCCGAGATATTTCATTCTAATCTTACGATCCGATTGGGAATACCAGTGCCGGTGTCCTATTCCACCGAGAGCGTCAACAACGCATTATACGTTGCCTGTGGCTATGCTGCCATGTCTTCACGCCGCTCAAAACGGCGGCTTTGCCGCAAAGCACGTTGCAGCGGCCGCACCTCCACAGCAAATTGCGCTTGGCGGTATTGTCTTCGTTCGTGCCGCCCTTGTGCCCGTCGACGCTGCCGGTGGCGCCGCAGCGGGTGTGCGGGGCAATCCAGCAACGAGCATGCTATGCATCCGAGTCCTATTCGCCAGATGGACACCATCGCCAGGAACAGATCTGGCCCAGTCAATTCTTTCGGTCACAGATTCGAAAAATATCGCTGCCATCAACATCTCATTGCACTTAGGCGGCGTGGAGCCTCCCCGCGTAACACGCCAATTCACCGCCACCGTGTCTATACTGAGGACGCAAATGACCAACTGCGCCGAAATCCCGCACGCCGCCACCGGCAATTCGGCAACGCCATATCTCCGGCCCCGCCCAAACTCCACCGCCGGGAAAAACGTGGTGGAAAATGTGATTTTTACGACAACGAACCTGGGATTCCCAAAATCGGACACCTCACCGCCCCCTTCTGCCCCCCCGTGCATTAATATTACTCATCAATCTATCAAATAAAATAAATTTGCCTTATCGATCCCAACATAACCATAATGGCTATGGAGTACCTTCCACACATGAATAATCGCGTCTGGATCTTCGATACGACGCTCCGGGATGGCGAACAGTCCCCCGGTTGCAGCATGACCGTACCCGAGAAGCTGCTGATGGCGGCGAAACTGGTGGAACTTGGCGTAGATATCCTCGAAGCCGGGTTTCCCATCGCCTCACAAGGCGATTTCGAAGCTGTCGACGCGGTAAGCCGTGAGTTTCCCTGGGCGCAGGTCGCCGCCCTCGCGCGCTGCTGCAAACTCGATGTTGAGCGTGCCGCCAGTTCGCTGGCGAAAGCCCGGCGTCCCAGGATTCACACGTTCATAGCCACCAGCGATATTCACCTGAAGCACAAGCTGCGCAAATCCCGCCAGCAGGTTCTCGACGATGCAGTCGCCGCCGTGGAGCTCGCCCGCTCCTATGTGGACGACGTGGAGTTTTCCGCCGAAGATGGCGCCCGCACGGATCCCGATTATCTGGAGCAGATCTCGCGCGCCGTAGTGGCGGCCGGCGCACGCACTGTCAACATTCCCGATACGGTCGGCTACTCGGTGCCCGAAGAATATGGCGAACTCATCGGACGCATCGTGAAAGCCCTCGGCGACACTGCCGTGGTCAGCGTACATTGCCATGACGACCTGGGCCTGGCCGTCGCCAATTCTCTGGCTGCCTTGCAGGCCGGCGCGCGGCAGATCGAATGCACCATCAACGGCATCGGGGAACGGGCGGGGAACTGCTCGCTCGAAGAGATCGTCATGATTCTCAAGACCCGCCACGACCGTTATCCGTGGACCACGGGCATCCACAGCGAGCACCTTTTCGGCGCCAGCCAGATGCTCAGTTCGCTGATCAGTTTCGGTCCGCAACCCAATAAAGCCATCGTGGGACGCAACGCTTTCGCGCACGAGGCGGGCATCCATCAGGACGGTTATCTCAAGGAACGAACCACGTATGAGATTATTGATCCGAAGTCGGTTGGCGTACCCGAAGGCAGGCTCGTCCTCGGCAAACACAGCGGTCGCCACGCCCTGAAGAATCGCTGCGAAGATCTGGGATTCAACCTGAGCAAGGAAGAACTGGATTTCGTTTATCAGAGGATCACGGCGCTGGCGGACAATAAGAAAGGCCTGATGGACGAGGAGATTGCCGAACTGGCCCGCGCCAGCCAGCAAGTGGAACAGGCGCTATCGCCCGTCCTTTAACGCTTTGGAGAAATTTTGAACCTAAACATATTGGTCCTCCCCGGTGACGGAATCGGCACCGAAGTTACCGGCGAGGCGGTGAAAGTTCTGCGCGTCGTCGCGGAAAAATGGAAGCATGAGTTAACCCTGCGCGAGGCCCTTCTGGGGGGCGTCGCGATCCACAAGACCGGTACGCCGTTTCCCCCTGAGACGGAAAAGCTCGCGCTCGAAGCCGACGCCGTCCTGATGGGAGCCGTAGGTCTGCCGGAGTTCGACGAATGGCCGCCGGAGAAACGCCCCGAACGCGGTTTGCTGGGGATTCGCAAATCCATGGGAGTGTTCGCCAATCTGCGCCCGGTGCGCAGTTATAAAGCGCTGCTGGATTCCTCTCCGCTGAAGAACGCACTGGTCGATGGCGTCGATATGATCATCGTGCGCGAACTCAACGGGGGCATCTATTACGGAACGCCGCGCGGTATTTACGAAGACGGGCCGGAGCCGAGAGCCGTTAATACCATGGCTTACTCGCAAAGCGAAATCGACCGGGTGACGCGCATGGCTTTCGAACTGGCTCGTAAGCGCCGCAGGAAATTAACGTCGGTCGATAAATCGAACGTGCTGGAGACTTCTCAACTCTGGCGCAGGGTCGTAATCGAAGTGGCGAAAGATTATCCCGACGTGACGCTCGATCACTTATTGGTCGATAACTGCGCCATGCAACTGGTTCTCAATCCCAAGCGCTTCGATGTTCTGGTGACTGAAAACATGTTCGGCGATATTCTCAGCGACGAGGGCGCGGTGCTCGCCGGATCTATCGGCATGCTGCCTTCGGCGTCCATAGGAGCGAAGAAGGCCAACGGAGCGTGGACCGGTCTGTACGAGCCGGTGCATGGTTCGGCGCCCGACATCGCGGGCAAGAATAAAGCCAATCCATTCGGCGCCATCGGATCGGTAGCCGCGCTGCTCGAATACAGTTTCGGGCTTACCGAAGAAGCCGCCGCCGTCAATCGCGCCATGGAACAGGTGCTCTCGAGCGGACGGGTGACCGCCGATCTTAAACCCGCCGGAACCCCGGCTACCACGGAAGAAGCAGGAGAAGCAGTTTGTCAGGCAATTTAAAAACGCTCAGTCAGAAGGTGTGGGATTCCCACGTGGTGCGCGAAGAGGCTGGTGCGCCTTCGCTCATCTATATCGATCTGCACCTCGTGCACGAAGTCACTTCCCCGCAGGCCTTTCAGGGATTGCGCGAGCGAGGTCTCAAGGTTCGCCGTCCCGACCTTACCATCGCCACTACCGACCACAGTATTCCTACCAGCGACCGATCGCTGCCGATCCTTGACCCGATTGCGAAGAAGCAGGTGGAGCAACTCGCGCTGAATTGCAAAGAATTCGGCATCCCGCATTATGGAGTGCATTCGAGCCATCAGGGAATTGTGCACGTGATCGGACCGGAATTGGGCTTCACGCAACCGGGTATGACCGTGGTCTGCGGCGATAGCCACACAGCCACGCACGGAGCGTTCGGCGCGCTGGCATTCGGCATCGGTACCAGCGAAGTCGAGAACGTTCTGGCCACGCAGTGTCTGCTGCAGCGTCCGTCGAAGACCTTCCGCGTTCTGGTTAACGGAACATTGAAGACGGGCGTTTCCGCCAAAGACATTATCCTCGCTCTCTGCGCCCATATCGGCATTGGCGGCGGCACGGGCACGGTTCTCGAATACGCCGGCTCTGCTATCCGCGCGCTCGATATGGAAGGCCGCATGACGGTCTGCAATATGTCGATTGAAGCCGGTGCGCGCGCCGGTATGGTGGCTCCCGACGACACTACTTTCAACTACCTGCATGGCCGTGAATTCGCTCCCAAGGGTAAGGATTGGGACGCCGCCGTGGCTCGTTGGAAGCAACTGCCTACGGATGACGGAGCCACCTTCGACCGTCAGGTTCTGATCGACGGCGATGCGCTCGAGCCCATGATCACCTGGGGCACCAATCCCGGCATGGGCGTGTCGATTTCAGGCGCTGTCCCCGAGCCCTCCAGCATTGCCGATCCTCTCGAGCGTGACGCCGTATCGAAGGCCCTCATCTACATGGGACTCGAAGCGGGCAAGCCGATTCTCGGACACCCCGTCAACGTGGTTTTCATCGGCAGCTGCACGAACTCCCGAATCTCCGACCTGCGCATCGCCGCGCAACTTCTCAAAGGCCGCAAGGTGAATCCGAGTGTGCGCGTGATGGTGGTGCCCGGTTCCATGGAAGTGAAGCGCCAGGCCATTGCCGAAGGGCTTCCCGAGATCTTCCGCGCCGCCGGATGCGATTGGCGCGAGCCGGGCTGCTCCATGTGCATCGCGATGAATGGCGATCAGCTTGAGCCCGGCCAATACAGCGTGTCGACCAGTAACCGCAATTTCGAAGGCCGGCAGGGCAAAGGCGGACGCACCTTCCTCGCCTCGCCGCAAACCGCTGCCGCGAGCGCCATCACCGGAGTCGTGACTGACGTGAGGACATTGTTATGAAGCCTTTTACCGCATTCGAATCGCGCCTGGTTCCTCTGCCCAAGAATAACGTCGATACCGATCAGATCATCCCCGCGCGCTTTCTCAAGACCACGTCGAAGGAAGGTCTGGATAAGAACCTCTTTGCGGATTGGCGTCAGGATCCCGATTTCATCCTCAACACGCCGCGCGGGCAGAACGCTCAGATCCTGCTGGCGGGAGATAATTTCGGCTGCGGCAGCTCACGCGAGCATGCACCCTGGGCGCTGACTCAGTTTGGATTCCGCGCCGTCATCAGCACTTCGTTCGCGGATATTTTCAAACAAAATTCGCTGAAGAATTCGCTGATTCCGATTGTTGTTTCGCCGGAGATTCATACCAGGCTTTTTAGCTTGCGGGAGGACGCGAAGGTCAAGGTTGACTTAGCCACTCAAACGCTCACACTGCCCGATGGACAGGCTGTGGAGTTTGCCGTGGATTCGTTCTCAAAGACCTGTTTACTTGAAGGCATCGACGAACTAGGCTGGATCCTGAAACAGGAGCCAGCCATCGCCGCCTACGAAAAAACCAGGACCTCGACCCTGAACACTCTTCAACCGAGCATCTGAATTAAAGCCTGGATATATCCGAACGCGAACGCAAAAGCCTGCGCGCCACCCTTATCGCCGGGGATGACAGGCACGTGGTCGGGCATCAGCATATAGGGGTAGCCGACCTCCTGATAAGTCCGGATGGCATCGATCATGTTGACGCTGCCCACATCCGGGAAGGTCTCCTGAAAGTCGCTGAAGCCGCCGTGGATATTGCGGAAATGGACGTTGAAGATCTTCTTCCGCGTGCCGAAGTAACGGATCACGTCGTGGATCTCTTTGTTGGGATCCTGCAGCATTTCGGAAACCGTGCCCTGGCAGAAATTGAGCCCATGATAAGGGCTCTCATGCATCGACACGAACTTCTTCAACCCGGCCGGACTGCCCAGCACGGTGTGGACGCCGCGGTATCCGGCCGGCTCGGGCATGCCGGGATCGTGCGGGTGACAAGCCATCCGTACTTTCTCTTCAGTGGCCACCGGCACTACGCGCGCAAGGAAGTAATCGATGCGCTCCCAGTACGCGTCGGCGCTGACGGGACCGGCTTCAGTGAGCTTGTCTTTATCGGGCGCCTGCTGGTAATTCCAGGCGCTATAGGTGCTCTCGCCCCGGCCGGGCACGCGCTGGGGAAGGCGCACCACGCCGAGAATGCTCATGTTGTATTTAATGGCCGGAATTCCCGCCTTCGCGCAGTTGCGGATCATCTGCTGGATCTGCTCGATCTGGCGGTCGCGCTGCGGGCTTTCGCCGAGCATGATCGCCCCCATCTGGGCGCTCGAAATGTAAGCCGAAGGCAGTGGGATCGGCACCATGTCGAGCGCGATGCCGTGTTTCGCGACGTTGTCTTTCAGGCGCGAGAGCCCGTCGACGGACCACTTCTCGTCGAGCGTTGGCGACAGGTCCTCGCTGCAGATGTGGTTGATGCCGAGCGACGACATCACACTCAGGACGGCGTCCTGATGGGAGTGCTGGGTGCCGGCGTGCATCGTTGCCTTGCGCTTCGGTTCCGTCGGAGCCGCAGTCGAGGGGGCAGGCCTTTGGGCGAGGGCGGCTTCGGCAAGCGCCACCGCCCCGCCGGCCGTCTGGAAGAACTGGCGTCTGTACATAGGTACAGCCATTATGCCGCTAATTGCCCGTCGCGGAAATGGCCAAAGTGACGGTCTGGCTTTGGACGCCGTTCACCACCACGTAGACGGGGATCGCAGATCCGAGCGGGACGTTGGCGGGGAGCGTCACGTTGATCTGGTACAGGCCAACGTCCGTGGGGGTGAGACCGGCGAATCCAACCACTCCGTTGGCGATGCCTTGGAATGAAGACCCAAAGGTCACAGTCAATTTCTGGATTTGCTGCAGAGGGCTGGAACTGGCCGCCTGACCTTCGGTGGCCGCTGGGTTGGTTTGTCCGAATCCGATGCCGTACATGATGAGAGTATCGCCAGGCTTGGCCGGATGCGTCTGGAAACCAGGGACGTTGGAACCGGTCGGAAACGCAAGGCTTCCATCGCCGTAATTGATGATCAGGCCGTAGTTGGGTAGGGGCAGATAGGGCAGTAACCGCGGAACCACTGCCGCGATGTTCAGTGGCCGGGTGTTACCGGGTTGACCGTTCGATACCACCTGTACTGTCGCCGCCTGACCCGGGGTTAAGGAGTAAGGCAATTGGAAGTTGATCTGTCCGGGCGAAACGTAATAGAGAGGGGCGGGTACGTTGTTGACCAGCACCTGTGTGTTGCCGAGCGTAGTCGCAAGGGGCGTGGAGGGGCTCTGGACGGCGGTACCGTTGGCCGCGAACTGGGTACCGAATACCCCGAAGATATCGCCCTGCGCCGCCGCTTCCTGTTGGGTATAAGTCGCGATATTGACGATTCCGTTGTAGCCGATTTGTGGAGGCCCGGCGGGAGCGACGTAGAACTCGACCGGGATAGAGACCAGCGCATTGTTGGCTGCGTTCGATGTTATAGTCACGGTCCCGGTATAAGTGCCGGGCGAGAGTCCTGTGGGGTCCGCCGTTAGTTGAAGAGTGTTGGCGGTCAGGACTGAAGCGGACAGGAACCCAGGCGTTGCTGTTACCGTAGCGCCGGTGATGGCAAGAGATCCCTGACCCACATTGTTGAGAACCGGGTAGGCAGCCTCCTGGGGCCCGTTTTGGTAGCCGGAAATCTGCACGGCCAGGCTTTTCGATAAGTCGATTATCGGCGTTGAAGTTACAGTGAGAGTTACGTTGATGGTCTTGTTATCGGAAGCGGCCGACGAGCCGCTGATGGTCACACTGCCGCTGTAAGTGCCGGGCAGAAGGGAGGGTATGGCGGTAGCCTGAATGAACCATGGGTATGGGAGTTGTGCAACCCCGAGATTACCGCTCTCGAATGCCAGCCAGCTTCCACCGGACTGGGTAGTTACTTTGCCGAAGACGCCCGTCCCGGCGGTGTAGATGGGGACGACAGATTGCGAGCCTGGCGCGACATAGAGGTTGAGTGAAGACGGCACGCCCATGGTGTTGACGGTGACGGCAATCTGTTGCGGCGAATCCACGGCGTTAGGATCGGAGACTGTGACGTACTCGGTGTAAGTGCCCGGGGCGAGGCCGGATGTGTTCAGGCCGATGCTGATGGGATAGACAGTAACAGGAGAGGTTCCAGGCGTGCCAAAGCCAAAGCCGAGCTTCGGGGTTCCCAACGTGACCGACAACCAGGATGCCGAAGTCGTTGCCGTAATGGGGGTCAGGTCGCCCGCCGAATTGAATGCCTGTGCGGATTGGGTGGGCCCATTGGTTCCAGGAACGATATTAATCGGTCCGATTGTCGAGGTGGTGAGTGAAAGCTGCCCTGCGGCGCTGAGCAGAGACGAGAAAGTCAGGAAAAGAGCGACGGTGGTCTTCATTCCGATGAGTCCTTCCGCCACAGTGAAGAGGCTAAAGGCCCCTTGCTGATATGTCTCAAGAACGGGAAATCGATCAATTGCACTGTGGTCGCGGTTCACTCATGCAGGTTGGGTGCCGTTGGCTGGTGGGGCAGATTTCCGATCTGCCCTCACGAGCCTGCGGCTCACAACGGGTGATGAAAGTCTTAGAGCTCGTCGAGAAGAGGCACGGGCAGATCGGAAATCTGCCCCACCTTACCGCGCGAAGCCGATCTTCTGCAACGTGGCGGCTGGCTCTTTGTCTTCGAACTGCAACAGCATGGCCTTTTCGCGGCCGTCTTCCAGCGCGACGCCCGCGGGAGGAAGGTCGAAGGGGAAGATTTTCTTGAGTTGATCCAGATCGCGCGAGACAGGGCCGCGGCCGACGAGCCCCGCTTTGCCCATGAACCAACTGCCGAACTGAGGATTTTCAGTGGGCACGCCGATGAACCGCGTGTCCCCCCAGTTAAGCGCGGCCAGCTTTCGTCCGGCTTCGAGGCAATGCATGCACTGGGGGTTGAAGAAGTATATGAAGACTTTGCCTTCCCGCAGAGAGATCGGGTGGCCGTCCTCAGCCATGATGGTGTCGGGCGCCTTGACGCCGGTATGTCTGGCGGAATTCACCCCGTACGACACGACCGCGAATACCGCCACTGCTCCGAGGATCACGGCAGCGGGTCGAATTCCGGTCGAGGGAACGGCCCAGATGCCGGCCGCGATGGAGAGCAGCAGCATGATGCCGTCGCCGATAAAAAATCCCGGTCCTACCGCACGTTTGACCCACGGGAAGCAGGAGCATTCGGCGCCGCGCAGTTCGTTGTAGTGGATGCCGATGAAGATCATGAACGCGATGAGGAGCAGAGAGGCGATGAGCGCGCCCCAGCGGCGGAAGCGTGGGACGAGGATCAGCACCGCGGCGAAGGTTTCGGCGATGCCAAAACAGAGTGCGGCGGCGAGACTGAGCGATTCCGGAACTTTGGCCTGGGCGAGCCGGACCGCGGCCCCGGCGGGATCGGTTATTTTCCACAAACCGGCGGCGAGGAAAATGATGGCAATCAGGATGGCCCCGGTCCAGCTGACCACCGTACGCCATTCATGCTGTTCAACCAAGCGGGCAAACGGAGCGCCTTCGAGGGGAGGGTCGGAGGCAGCCGAAACGTCAGACATATTTACTAGTGTATAAAAGACCGGCAGCGTTTTTGGAACCCGTGGGCTGAAGCGCTACTGGAGGCCCACGCCCTCACCACGCTGGTAGCAGGGGTGTGAGATGCGGGGTGGGAAGAAATACTTGCCGTTCTCGAATAGCGTCCTCTTTGTTACGCAGAATTGCTGCCCATGAGTCCGCAGGGCTCGCGGAATATCCAGCGTCTGTGTGTATCCATCCTGATCCATGTACTCCAATCGTGAGTCAATGTTCAGAATCTGTTCGAAGTTTGCGTATCTCAGGTCGAAGATCTGCAGAGTGGTTGCGTGCGTCCCCGCGCCGCCGAAGTCCGACTCAACCACCAAGTCATGAACGCCATCCCCGAGAGATTCATGAGTTCAATTCTTTGCAAGGAAGAATGATGCCAGGTTTGCAGCAGGTACTCAGATCGTACCTTCGAGTAAGCCGTATCTTTATCGAGATGAATCAACCGGCCGACGGACCAACAGCACCCGGCCGGAACGACGCCTTCGAAGGCGTATTGAACAACGGCCAGCATTCCGGAATCGATTTCGTCAGGCCATCGAAAAAGCATGAGTCTGACTTGGCGAGTATCGGAGAGTCTTCTGGTGAGGACGTCCTCGGACGCATGCCTCTCGACCTCGTTCATTGGCGGCCCGACTATTCGATACACGTTCTCATGCGCCATGGCGTCGGGATAAGATATTGCGCCCCGCTTTACGTTCTTCGGCCAGACATTGTCGATCCTGACGCCGCGCTCCAGAGAAATTGCGGCGCCGGGAAAAATCGTCTGCAACATAGCCTGGCGTAAGCGTTCGTTGGAGATGGGTCGATCTGCGGCGCCCAGGCTTGCTGCCTTGCACAGCATAGTCGGAACGAGAATAAGCCAGGGCGCCACCTAAGCTCCGCTGCCCAGCCAGGCTTCTAAATGCTGCTTCTGTTCCGGGGTTGCATCGGGGCGGATTTCCAGTTGCCATTTCTTCGGTGGTTCTTCGCCGAAGGTGACATCGATGCGCATCAATTTATCGCGCCTTGCGACCAGCACGGACACCTTATCTCCCGGATGGTAATTCTCCAGCCTTTGCGCCACCTGATCCGCACGCACGCGGAAATCGCCCAGCGCGATAATTTCATCATCCACATTCAGGCCGGCATCGAAAGCGGGTGTTTCCCGCGGCACCCGTGCGATCAAGAGCCGCCCATTATCGATCTTCGTTTCCACCCCCAGCCACGCCTTCTTTACCCCCGCCGGCGGCTGTTTGAAGTGCAGGCCGAACCAGCCGAGCGCCTCTGTGTAATCGAGCTCTCCTGTCGATTCCACTGCACGATGGAAGAATTCCCGAAGCGAAGTCCCAGCAACTTCATCCGCCGCCGCCTTGAATTCGTCGGGCGAAAAACCGCGATCCCCCGAGTATCTGGAAAATGTCAGACGCATCAGATCGTCGAGCGTTTTCGCTCCGTTGGTGGCGTGCCGGATGCTGGCATCCAGCAGCCAGCCCACCACCGCGCCCTTCGTGTAATAGCTGATAGTCGTGTTGCGCGAATTTTCATCCGGGCGATAGAGCTTGATCCACGCGTCGTATGAAGACTGCTCGGCGGACTGCACGAGGCGTCCCGGCGTGGTTTGCAAGGTGTTGACGACGGTCGAGAGTGAGTCCGGCGCGGCGTCGGTTCCATTGCCCAGATACTCAAGGCGCGTCGACAGGCCGGCGCGGTGGACCATCAGCAATCCGTAGTAATCGGTGAAGCCCTCGGAGACCCAGAGACTCCTGGTGGGATTCTCATTTTCGTAATCGAAGGGGCCAAGTTCAACGGGACGCAGGCGCTTGATGTTCCACGCGTGGAAGTATTCGTGCGAGGCGAGACTCAGCCAGTTGATATAAGTGCGACGCGTGCCGGTGGCCCAGCGGCTGGTCATCAGGCAGGCGGAGTTCTTGTGTTCAAGGCCTCCGCCGGCCTCCGTAATCATGTTGAGAAACACATATTTTTTGTAGGGCAGGGAACCCCACATGGCGCGGTATTGTCTGACGACTTTTTCCAGATCGGCGACGGAACGCGCGCCATCCCACACACCGTCTTCGCCCTGATTGACGAGATAGTGAGGAATGCCGTCGATGTCGAAACGATAGACGGCCGGATTGCCCGCGAGGATGGGTGAGTCGACCAACGTATCGTAATCGGGGGCGAGGTAGCGATTGGGTTGCGATCCTTCGGCGAGGCCGCTGATACTGGTCTTCCACGCCGGGGGTAATTCGAGTTGAACCTCGTGAGGCAGGCGCAACCCGTCGACCAGTGTGATGAACGTCGGTGCGCCGTTGAGCAGCGCGAAGGAGCTCTCGACCCAGTTGGTCCTGACCGACATCTCACGGCAGTAGACGCGATACGAAAACTGAATTTCCTTCGCCCCCTGAGTCTCAATGCGCCAGCGATTCTTGCGGGATTTGGCGAAAGGCAGGGACTGGCCGCGATCGCCGGTCACCACGATTCCTTCCACGTTACGGGCGTATTCGCGGATCAGGTAAGAGCCCGGCGTCCAGACCGGCATGAAGACTTCGACGTGCGATAGACCGCTCGCGACGGGGAAATGAGCTTCGACTGAGATGTAGTGGGTTTGCGGATCGGGAAAGCGCACGGTGTAACGGACGGCGGCGGTCTGCGCACTAAGCGTCTCTGCGGTTATTGTCATCATCAATGCCATCGTCAACCAGCTCATAGGAAGAACAGTCCCAGCATAACGACAAATCCGATGGAGCTCAGGATTGCGCCTTCGACGACTGACGCCGGCCGGAAACGCATCTCAACTAAATGATGGCCGGCGGGAACCACCACAGCGCGCGCAATTCCATACGCCTGGTAGACCGGCGTTGACGATCCATCGACCCAGGCGCGCCATCCATCGTCGTCCTCATCGCCCGCGATTACTACGCCGCGGCACTGCATGCGGGCATCGATGTCGTACGAATTCGCCTCGCGGCGCAACACTCGGACGGTATCGCCGGAGCAGGATTGAACGGGCGGGGGCATTTCGCCGGTGAAGAAGGCTTCGTCGCGGAGATAAGCCCCGCCGCGATCGAAGGCCTGGCCCATGGCGGCGGGATCGATATGCGTGACTTTATGGACGGTCCAGACGGGCGGGAACGGATCTTTGTTGCGATAGACGTTCATGCCGTGCGGGGCGCTGAATACTTCGGTTTGATCGTCGCGCTGCGGCTTCCTGCCGACCCAGTAATTGATGCCCAGCAGATTGCGCGCCCAATCGAAGCCGCGCACCGAATCGACATTGAGAGAGAGCGAGGCCAGGTAGCTGCCGAAGACGTCGATGCCGTACCAATCGCCGAAGTTGTATTGGATTTGCTGGTCATCGAGCTGGATGCGGACGGGAGGGGGCGCTTTCCGCAGCCAGGCGGCCAGTTCGGGATCGGCCGAGAGCTGTGTGAGCAGTGATCCGGGGCGGTCGCGACGTTGATAGACGTAGCCCACGGAGCTTCCCAGTTCGAGTAGAGCGAGGGCGGTGATCGGAATGGCGGGATGCCGCAGCCGGCCGGAATTCCACGCAGCCAGTACGGCGGCGATCAGCAGAGCCACTACGCCGGCGAAGGAGATCAGATTGAAATCGTTAGTCTTCGGCAGGGTGGTTTGCATGAGGAACCACGTGGCGGTGAGATAGAGGCATCCGGCGCAAGCCACGGTGATTATGGCGAGGCGGCGGAACCAGGCGCCCGCTTCGAGAAACAGATCGACGCCATAACTGCTGAGCGCGGCTGCCCCGAAGCCCAGCAGGAAGACGGCGAATTCGATGCGGCGGGCCTTATCGACGTTGGGAATCAAGGCGTAGAGGATGCCGTGAAAAACCGTCTGTCCCCCAAACGCGCAGATCAGGCCGGCCATGGCGACGATAGCCAGCATCTTAACCGGCAATTCGCGCCACGCCGCTGCGATGCCGGCCAGCGCCATGAGTAATACGGCCCAACCCAGATACACCTCAGTGCCGGCGGTCATGGAGCGTGAGACCAGGCCTATCACTCCGGCGGGCAGCATACTGAGGGCTTCGAGCGCGCGGTAGGGTACAACGTCATTCCATTTCACGGGATTGTTGGCGCCCACCCAGCGCAGCGCCTGATGGCCATAGTCGCTGGCGGGGAGAATCTGGATCGCGCCCACCATGCCTGCCATGACGCCGAATGCCGCGATGGCGCCCCAGCGCTGTCTGTCGATCCAATTGCCTGCGACGAGGTAGTAAATCCAGCATCCCCCCACCGCGAGGGCGATAAATATGGGGATCTGGTGATGGCCGCTCAGCACCGCGAAGCCCAGCATGGCCCCGGACAGGCCGGCATTGCGGATGGGCCGATCACCCCTCAAGGTGCGGAAGAAGAAGAGAAAAACCAGTGGGGCCCAGACGCCTCCGGAGATCATTTGCGGCCAGTCGGTTTGCCCCACCCAGCCGCCCAGAGCGAAGGCGCTGCCGCCGAATACGGATGCCATGACACTGCGGCCCAGATCGCGGCATAGAAAGTAGCAAAACAGCGCCGCCAGGTAGTGGATGGTCAGGAAGAACGCATTGATCGGGAACAGACGCAGCTGGCCCTTGCTATCGAGCGGCATCAGGAGAAACGGCCAGCTGATGGGATTGGTGATGCCGGGCTGCGCCTGGCCGATCAGCGATTGGCCCGCCCATTCGTAGGGATCCCAGAGCGGAATATTGCCGTGGTGGATCTCGCTCGCCTCATATTGGAGCCAGGGAAGAACCTGGTTGGCGAGATCCGGGCTGTCGAGCCAGGTGTACTCGGCGCCGGCGAGGGTGATTTTCCAATACGCGCCGCAGACTATGACGAAGAGCAGCAGCGGCCCGGCCAGCCTCTTCATGACGAAGGACGGGACTGGTCCAAAACGGGCGGAGTGGTGGTTTTCAGCCATGCTCGACATCGTAATGATAACTGGAACTCACGGCGAATGATAGAGTTAGCCTTTGGTGTGCGGATTGCCTTAAAGGCAGCGGGTATCGATGCATATGCGGCTCTCCCTATTGTTACCAAGTGCGATTCTGGCGATTGCCGGAGTCCTTTCGGCTCAGCAATATCCCGCCGCGCCGCCCTATGGGCCGTCCCAACAAATCGTTTTTCCCCCACAACAGCAGGGGCCGCAACAACAGGGTCCGCCACAGGCAAATCAGCAGGATACCGCGGCGATGGCGGCTCCGGATGAGCCGGGGCGTCCGGTAGCCCGTTTGAGTGTGCTGAGCGGAGATGCTTCGGTGCGTCGCGGCGACTCCGGCGATTGGGTGGCGGCCATCCTGAATGCTCCTCTGATGGCGGCCGATTCGGTTTCCGTGGCTGCGGGTGGGGCCGTCGAGATACAGTTGGATCGGGCGAATTTCGTCAGGATGGCGGGAGACTCGGAAATCCGCTTGTCGAACCTGGATCCGGGGCATTATCAGATTCAGTTGGCCAAGGGGTTGGTCACGTGGCGTGTGCTGGGCGTGCCGGCAGGGCAGCCGGAAATCAGCACTCCGCTGGTCGCCGTGCATCCCGGACGCGATGCGGCGGTGCGCGTGGAAGTGGCGCCTGACGGATCGACCCGAATCACCGTGCGGCGCGGCGAGGCGGAGGCCTTTACACCGAAGGGCAGCGAACACATTCGTCAGGGCAGCATGATGACGGTCCGCGGCGCGCCCGACGATCCGGAATTTCAGGTGATTACCGCTCCCGCGCCCGATCAGTGGGATAGCTGGAGCGATCAGCGCGATGCGTTTCTGCAGCACTCCCAATCGCCCCGTTATGTGAGTCCCGATGTAACCGGCACGGAAGATATGGATGCGTACGGGCGGTGGGGTTACGATCCGGCGTATGGAAATGTGTGGACGCCGCAGGTTCCACCCACGTGGGCTCCTTACCAGAATGGCGAATGGGTCTGGGAAGATTACTATGGGTGGACTTGGGTGGATTACGACCCGTGGGGCTGGGCGCCCTTCCACTATGGATCGTGGTATTTCCGCACCGGCTTCGGCTGGTCGTGGTTTCCCGGCGCGCGCGGTGGGCATTTCTGGTGGCATCCGGCGCTGGTGGGATTTGTAGGGTTCGGTCCGGCGTTCGGATTTGGATTTGGTTTCGGCAACATCGGCTGGGTTCCCCTGGCGCCGTTCGAACGGTTTAGTCCATGGTACGGACGCGGCGGGTTCGCGGGAGGCGGCTTTGGAGTCAACGTGAACATCGTGCATAACGCGAGTATCACGGGGGCCTTTCGGAATGCGCGCTTTGCCGGTGGTGTGACCGCGGTATCGGCGGCCGATTTTCAACGCGGAAATTTCAGCAATCGCGTGGCGGCGAGCGGTGCTTTGCTGCAGGGAGGATCGCTGATCCGGGGCGCCGTGCCGGTGACGCCCAGTGCGGCGAATCTGCGCTTCAGCAACCGTGCGGCTACTTCCGCGCCACGGGCGGATTTTGGAAGTCAGCGATTCTACAGCCGTTCCACAACTGCCTCGGCTTCGGCACAGCGCACACCTTTTACGCAGCAACAGGCGGCGGTGCGATCGGCGTTTGACAGCCGCGGGATACAGAGTGGGGCGGCATCGGCAGGGCGGTTTACGGGAACCCCCAACAGCGGCAGTGGCGGCCCGGCGGTATCGCGCAGCACGTCTGCGCCGGGATGGGGAAGGTTCGGCGGTGCGCAGGGTTCGTCGCCATATGCCGGCAGTGCGGCGCGCAGTTACTCGGGGGGGTACGCAGGGCGCCCATCATATTCAGGAGGCTCATCGAGTTCAGGAGGCCCATCGAGGTCAGTGCAGGTGGCGCCCCCTATTGTCCATCAGTATTCGCAGCCATCCTATAGTCGCGGCAGTTCGGGCTACAGTGGCGGCTATCGTCAGGCCCCCAGTGCGCCTGCGCCTTCGTATCGCAGTGCGCCCAGCGCTCCGAGTTACGGCGGGGGCGCTCCGCAGCGTGGCGGTGGGGGTGGCGGGGGTGGTCATGCCGGCGGCGGCGGGCACGGCGGCGGCCACCGGTAACAAGCTCTCGATGCTACACTGTCTTTAACTGGCTGCGGCTGTAGCTCAGTTGGTAGTAGCGCCAGATTGTGGTTCTGGATGTCGCGGGTTCAAATCCCGCCAGCCGCCCCAAAATTTCTTTCTCCATCAGCATCAACAAGTTAGCGGCGATTAGTACCGTTGGATAGTACCATGACTTTTCAACTTGGTTTTATCCTCTAAGTTCAGGTAGAGTCAATACGTGCAGGGACGTACGTAGTGTGACTTCTCGATATAATTTTTACAAGGATCCATTGGCACCATCGCGCCGCAATCCGCGAAACCTTCCACTGCGCAGGACCAATCCGCTTCGAGAATTGCTGGCGGAAAAGCAGTTGGCCAAAGAAGTTGCCCGGTCGCGTGAGCGCGTCCAGCAGTTGCACGCGGAAATCCCCGCCATTATTCACGACAGAGTGGGAGAGCAGATTCAAAAGCTCGAAGACAAGCTGCTTACCGATTTCAAGGAAATGGGGCAGCGGGCCATCGAAGAGAGCACAGCTGTTCTGAACGACCATCTGACTGATCGCATCGATTCGCTCGAAAAGGTTTCAGCTTTCCAGTCGAAGACGCTGGTCAACCTGCGGGATTCATCGTTGGTGGCCGAAAAGAAGGTCAGCGACGTGGTAAGCGACATGGAAAAGAATCTCGCCGCGGCTGTACCCGGCTTCAAGTTAGACCCGCCCGCTCATCGAGCCCCGGCAGTTCCTGCCGCGCCTGCGGCCTTTACCCATCCACAGTTTCAAATCGCCAAGCCTGAGACCGAAGTAGTCAAGGCCGATACCCAGGAAATGAGCGAGCAGACGGGCAAGCTGGGATTCTGCCCGAATTGCACTTCGACCAATGTGCGCCGCGCCAATCGGCAGGGCTTGTTCGAGGAGTTCCTCAGACTGTTCTTTGTGGCGCCGTTCCGCTGCCGCGCCTGCCGCCACAAGTTCTACCGCTTCTGATCGGGCAGGCCAGGAGATGGACAGGCTCGACCCGGTCCATCGACGACCAGAGCAACTTATCGTGGTTGGATAAGATGATGGGATAAGACCGGTCCATGCGTCGTTGCACCGGGTCACGCCTATCCCAATTGATTACGCAACGGCGGCTTGGTATTCCTCGTACGCGCCGCGGAAATCTTCAATTCCATTGGCACTCATGCGCCAGATACGCGTGGAAGTCTCTTCCAGCAAATCGTGGTCATGGGTTACCAGGAAGACCGTCCCCTCATACTTCTGAATGGCGAAGTTGAGAGCGTTGATGGATTCCAGATCCAGGTGGTTGGTGGGCTCGTCGAGCGCCAGCACGTTGGGCTTCTGCAGCATCAGTTTGCAGAAGAGCAACCGCGCCGCCTCGCCGCCCGAAAGCGCCTGGGTGGGCTTCATGGCCTCATCGCGCGCAAAGAGCATCTGGCCGAGCAAGCCGCGGAGTTCCTCGTTGCCGGCGGTGGGATCGAACTGCTGCAGCCAGTCGAGAATCGTTAAGCCCGGCTGAATGCTGGCGCGATGATCCTGCGCGAAATAGCCGATAGCGACTTCATGCCCCCACTCGACCTTGCCGCTGTCGACGGTGAAAGGCTCGTCATTAGCGCCCGGACCGTTAGCCACCAGAGAACGAAGCAGCGTGGTCTTGCCGGCGCCGTTGCGTCCCAGGATACCGATCTTCTCGCCCCTCGAAACGCTGGCGGTGAAATTCTTCACGACTGAAGTTTCGCCGTAGGATTTCGACAGCCCCTTCACTTCAAGCGCATGGCGCCCCGAAGGCCGCTTCATCTCCCAACGGATGAAGGGGCGTGCGATGTTGGAGCGCGCGAGGTCGCTGGTCTGCAAACGCTCCACCTCCTTCTTGCGCGACATCACCTGGCTCGATCGCGTGCCCGCCGAGAAGCGGGCGATGAATTCATTGAGCTGTTCGATCTTCTTCTCGCGCTGCGCATTCTGCGCTTCAAGGCGCGAGCGGATCTGCGTCTTGGCGAGCACCATGTCGTCATAGCCGCCGGTGTAGGTGATGATCGTTTCGTAATCGATATCGGCGGTGTGTGTGGTGACGCTATTCAGGAAATGGCGATCGTGCGAGATGACGATGAGCGTGCCCTGGTAGCGATTGAGAAAATCCTGCAGCCAGTGGATGGATTCGAGATCGAGGTGGTTGGTGGGCTCGTCGAGCAGCAGGGCATCGGGGCCGCCGAACAGCGCCTGGGCGAGCAGCACACGCACCTTCTGGCCGCCCTGCAATTCGCTCATGCGGCGATCGTGCAGGGGCTCCGGGATGTCGAGGCCGTCGAGAAGAATGGCCGCGTCGCTCTCGGCCGAGTAGCCATCGTTCTCCGCGACCACTCCTTCGAGTTCGCCGAGACGCATGCCGTCCTCGTCCGTCATTTCCTCTTTGGCGTAGAGCGCGTCGCGTTCTTCGAGCGCGGCCCAGAGCGGGCGATTGCCCATGATCACGGTATCTATTACGCGGTAAGCGTCGAACGCAAACTGATCCTGGCTGAGCACGCCGACACGCTTCGGGCTCACGACATTGCCCTTCTGGGCGTCGATTTCTCCCGTCAGGATTTTCATGAAAGTGGATTTTCCGGAGCCATTGGGGCCGGTGAGACCATAGCGTCGGCCACGCTGGAAAACGGTGGTGACGTCCTCAAAAAGGATCTTGGCGCCGTAGCGCATACTTACGTTGTTTACTGAAATCACGGTGTAATGAAGATGAAAAAATGGGGTGAGATTTCAGTATAGCAATGCGATGGTAGATTGGTGAGGCGTGCGCAGAACCTTCTATGGCCGATGGATTATAGCGGCGGCGTTGTTGACGTTCGGCATCTCGGTGGGATTGCCCTACTACAACATGCCGTTTTTTTACGACTATTACCGCAGCACGTTCCACTGGCCGCTGCATGACATCACGCTGGGTTTTCCGTTGGCCGCGCTGCTGACATTGTGGGTGGGGCCGGTGCTGGTGCCGCGGTTCAGCGCGCGCAAGCTGATCGTCGCCGGCACCTTTCTGACGTTTCTTTCCTTCCTGGGCTTCAGCCGCATGACCGGCAGCATCGGCGTCTATTACGGACTCTGGTTTGTCTACACGTTCGGCTACATTCTCTCCGGGCCGATTCCGCATCAGATCATCGTTTCGCACTGGTACAGGCGCAATCGCGGGATGGCCATGGGTATCGTCTACGTCGGCGTGGCGCTGGTGGGCGCGGCCGGCCCGTGGCTCATTAAGCCGGTCACCGAGCAGCATTCTTTCCGCACCGCGCTGCTGGCGATCGGCTGCATCATGTTCCTCGCGTGGCCGTTTGCGCTGTTCGTGCTCAAAGACCGGCCCGCCGAAATCGGCCAGTTTCCCGACGGGGCCCTCGAACCGAGCCGCGACCAGAGCATCGAGGCGCGCAGTTTTGCGTATCTGCTGAAACAGTGGCCGTTCTGGCTGCTGCTGCTGGGCAGCCTATGCTCCATCGGCTCCATCGGCGCCATTAATCAACATATGAAATTGGTTTTTCAGGATCAGGGCTTCAGCGATCAGATATTGCGCGATGCGGCCTGGAGCGAAGCGACGCGGTGGATTCTTTGGTCGAGCATTGCGGGGCGGCTGCTCATCGGCAAGTTCGCCGATCTTTTTTCCATGAAGCATGTGATGACGGTCACCTACTTTGTGGTCGCCGCCAGCATCCCGCTGTTACTTTCGGTGCATCCGTCGGGCAGCCCGCATTTCTTCGCGGTTGTGTTTGGCTTCGCCATGGGCGCCGATTACATGTTGATCCCGCTGATGGCGGCAAAGCAGTTCGGCGTCAATTCGCTGGCGCGCGCCATGGCGATTATTCTGCCGGTGAATACCATCGGCCAGACGTGGGTGCCGTATGGAGTCTCGTGGCTGCGCGAGATGTTCGGCAGCTATAAGGTCCCGATGGAAGCGGTGCTGGGAGTCGCCGTGGTGGGAGCGATCTCGATCATGCTGCTCCCCCAGGAAAGTCCTGTTCCCGGAGTTGGCCGGTAAATGATCCGGCACTTTACTTACAAATCTCTCGAAGAAATATCCCTCGAAGCCGAGTGGCGCGCGCCTCATGTGCGCTTCGAATCCGACCGCGGGCGGGTGCGTGGGATTTTAGGAAGCCCGGTTCAGATCGGCGATCGCCGGGTGGGTAACTCGCTCGCTATACATCCCATGGAAGGCTGCGACGGCACGCTCGATGGACGCCCCGGCGAACTCACCTGGCGCCGCTATAAACGTTTTGCCGCGGGCGGCGCGACGCTGATTTGGTTCGAGGCCACCGCCATACGTGAAGACGGCCGCGCCAACACCCGCCAGCTCTGGCTCAATGCCGACACGCGCGACGATTTTGCGCGTCTGATTGAAACCATCCGGCGCGATCACGCCGCGGCATTCGGCTCGGACACCGATCTGCTGATTCCCATGCAGCTGACGCACTCGGGGCGCTACAGCGTTCCGCACCGCGTAATCGCTTATCACAATCCGCATATCGATCGTAAAACCCATACACCGGCGTCGCAGGAACCCATAGCGGACGAAGAACTCGAGCGCCTCGAAGATGTCTACGTGGAGGCGGCCGGGCGCGCACTCGATGCAGGCTTCGACGCTATCGATATCAAGATCACGCACGGCTATCTGTTGAGCGAACTGATGGGCGCGAAAACCCGCCCGGGACTCTACGGTGGAGCGCTAGAAAACCGGCTGCGGCTTCCTCTGAACGTGATCCGCAAAGTGCGCGCGCGCTTCGGAAAGAAGATTCTGATCGGGGCGCGCCTGGGTTGCTTCGATGGAGTGCCCTATGGATGCGATTTCGAAAGCCCCTATCCGTATGGCTTCGGCGTGGACCCTGATAATCCGCTGGTCGAGAGTCTGGATGAAGTGAAGCAGGCTATCGGCATGCTGCGCGACGCGGGGCTGGAGTTGCTGAATGTCTCGCTGGGGGTCCCTTACTATAACCCGCATGTGGTGCGCCCGTTCGAACGGCCGGACGATGGCAATTACGAATCGCCGGAGCATCCGATGGAAGGGGTCGACCGGCATTTCCGGATTGCCGGGGAATTGCAGCGCACTTTTCCCGATTTGCCGATGGTGGGCAGCGGTTATAGCTGGCTGCAGAAATATTCCATCAACGCGGCGGCGCACAATGTAGCCGAGGGTGCGATCCGGATTGCGGGGCTGGGACGCAATTCGCTGGCTTATCCCGACTTCGGACGCGACGCACTGGACAAAGGCGAACTCGACGAGCGGCGAACTTGCAAGACTCTGACCTACTGTACCTATTTAATGCGCCGCAAGGATCATCCGTTGGGTCAGTTTCCGACCGGCTGCCCGCCTTTCGATAAGGAAGGCTACGGCCAGATTATGAAGGAAGCCCGCACCGTCCAGCGGATCGGCGGTCTGTAGCAGAGCGGGACGCTCGATCGTTGGGCTTTACATAGCTGTCGCAGTTGCCGACGCTGTCGCGAGCCTTACGTCGCGTTAATTTTTCGGATCGATGATAAAGGTCGGAGCAATCCCCGAAGCCGGCGAATAAGTTCCCGCGCCCGCCGAAGACACATAGCTCGAACAGCCGCCAACCTTGCCGAGATACGCCTGTGGCTGCACGTCCACCTGCATCTCTTTAAACTCGAGGTGGCCGTAGCTCATTAAAGGAAACACCGTGTGCACCGGCTTCACGCGCTCCTGCACTACGTACGGAGCACGCAGCGCCTCGCGGATGGCGCGCGCCCATGAACCATCGTCGTGCTCGTAACCCACGAAGCTATGCAGATCCGTGTACTCGTCGTTCGGCCGCAATACGAGCGTCTCGCGATTTTCTTTGATGAACTCGAGCAGATCGACCACATCGTCGCGATGCGTCGTCTTGCCCGCCTTCACCACACGCGTCCACGGCACATGCTCTTTGATGGCCTTGCGTTCGTTCAGCGGGAACTTCGCTACCAGAGCCTCATCCGTAAGCAGAGCGAACATCGCTTTCTTGTGCGAGAGTTCGGAACGGAAGCTGTTTACCACGCAAACCTTGCGGTCGAGATAAGCCTGCACCAGCGGATGGCTCAGCGTGAAGCGCAGCAGAAACTCCTGCGCGCTGATACGCCGGTAGATCAGATCGATATCGAAGCCGTTGGCGCGCAACACGCCGTTCTTGTATTCCAGTTGCTCGGGTGAAACCAGTTCCGTCGCATGACCTTCGGCGCGGAAGTAATCGCGAAAAATCTCATACTCGCTGCGTCCCGTCGAATTGCGGAATTCCAGTATCGCGATGTTCGGTTTCTTCGCGCCGCCAAACATCTTATAAGCCTTCAGCAGCGCGTTGAGGAAAGGCTTCTTGCCGCCGATGCGCGTCAGGTTATAACGGCGCCGGAACTCTTTCACCGGCGGGCAATCGTAGAACAGATCAGAGAGCCCTTCGGCGTACGCGGCTCCCGACAAAGCGTCCGCGTTATACTGCAAGACATGCAGCGACCCGTTCTGGATCTGCAGGTCGAGTTGAGCCGACACTTCGGACATTTCGTATCCGGGGTCGGCCGCCGCAAGCATCTTCTCCGCGGGAAAAAGCTGCATGCGGGAAAGCAATTGCGGGGATGCGAGCGCCAGGCGCAACATCCGATCCACCGCCGAGATCAGCGCTTCGCCGGTTTTGACCAGATTGTCGTATTGTTTCTGGGTGACAAAATTCGGCCTGAGGAACGGACAGAGTAGCCGCCCACCAGCGGAAAGCTGCTGGGCTTCCATCTGCTCTTGTAGATTTTTGACCCACCGCAGGTCGCGGTAAGGTTCGGATTCGAGAATCCGATGATAACGGGCAATCGCCTCGTCCAACTGCGTCATTTTTCGGGGGTACCGTCGCTGTAACCTAGTATGACACAGGAAACGGGCATTTGTCCGGTTTCTGAGGGTTCAAATCACATTAAGTGATTGAAAATACATTAAATAAGTCTTTTTTCTGGCACGGCCTGTTGTGGCGAATATGCCACACTTTATCGGCTTTCGTCGTAACAGGCCGCAAAACAGCTCCTCTATCCCAGC